>JAEEGJ010003965.1_pt1 | contig 52646 bp, 59 predicted proteins | sample 8958761 | NCBI WGS metagenome assembly JAEEGJ01 (sample SAMN16246546, study PRJNA631951) | gut metagenome | biome: gut microbiome; feature: rumen; material: RS-attached | host: Bos | place: Iran: Karaj | collected 2018-10
TATATCATAAAAATCGCTCCGCTATGGATGCGCACTCGCGCGATAGGAATATGTTGCCTTCAGCAACCGCGCTCGGCGCGAGAATGTCGCAAGCGACATTCTTTCTTGTGATAAGCGACTCTTTGTTCTTGAATAGGATATTCAGCACGCGAAAGATTCGCAAGCGACTCTTTATTTATTGGAATAATTCCTTAAAATGTATTATCATTAAAGTGTACAATTGTATATTGTTTTTAGTTGTTTTGCTTGGAGGGTGACATCATGTATATCGCAATGCAATGTAGTGACAGTAACGGAACTCTCAATACAGAAATATGTACTTTCTACGGAATCAGATATGACACCAGATACAGATCCGCGGTCATATCTACAGAGCACCTTAATCACGACTATGTGGTTCCCATGGATGCAAAGGATTATGAGAACGCGGTAAAGCAGATAATGGAAGCCATGAAGGAACACGCCGACCTTATCAATATCGAGGAAGGAATCGTCTGCCGAGGAAGGAAAGGCGAATCAAGGCATGTTGAACCGCAGAAACTAGTTATCAGACCTGTTTGAACAAAAAAACAATCCGAGGGGGATCATATGAGCAAAAAAGTATTGGTTGCGTATTTTTCAGCTAGTGGAGTTACAGCAAGTATTGCCAATCAGTTGGCAGCAGAGATAGGAGCAGATATCTACGAGATAGTTCCCAGGAACAGATACACTTCAGAGGATCTTAACTGGCAGAACGAATTATCAAGAAGCAGTATAGAGATGAAAGATATTACATCAAGACCCGAACTTGGTGGAGGCGTTGCAAATGTAGAAGGAGCCGATCTGATCTTTTTGGGCTTTCCTATCTGGTGGTACACGGCGCCCCATATCATCAATTCATTCCTTGAAGAATATGAGTTTTCCGGAAAGCATGTGGTTCTTTTTGCAACTTCCGGCGGAACCGATATTGATAAGAGTATAAAAGACCTGCAAAACACATACACCCGCATTCACTTCGATGGCGGAAGAAAGTTCAATGTGGGCATTTCCCGCGACGAGCTAAAATCCTGGGCATCCAAGTACATTCAGTAAAAATGCGATAAAAAAACTTGCAGGGCGCTGATTTATTTTTATGTCATGGTCATACGGTGCATAGCACCTACAATAAATGAAAGCACGAATAACCGAACTCATTATGAGCTTGGGTATTCGTGCTTTCATTTATTGTGTTAGTCCGCTTTGCGGACAATGACCATGACTGTATGGTACTATAATGCGCCCTGCTTCAAACAGTTTTCTTCGCATGCAGGAAAGTGATATGACCTTAAGAAAAACAAGAGGGTTTAACGAAGCTGCATGAATAGTTATAAATTCTAAGGTTCATCCGCTCAGACAACTTCACGCAGCATATATCCAACCCTGGCGCAAATATAATTGCGATACAATGCAGCAAAAAACTACAGTTAAGGCTCGCCGGGGCGGGAAGTATCGGTAGCTTATGACAAGAGCTGTTTTTTGACCGCGCTTTTTCTTATTAAATGTATTTCAGGTTTGACAAGATATTTGCATGTGGTAAAATTTTGTAGATAGTTTGAGAATGGAGGAGTATATATCTCATGTCAGAAGTATACAATCATCACGCAATAGAAAGTAAGTGGCAGAAGTATTGGGAAGAGAATCAGACCTTTAAGACAGATGTTTGGGATTTTTCCAAGCCCAAGTATTATGCCCTTGATATGTTCCCTTATCCGTCAGGAGTAGGTCTTCACGCAGGTCACCCTGAAGGATATACAGCTACAGATATAATGTCACGTATGAAGAGAATGCAGGGATATAACGTATTGCATCCCATGGGATACGATTCATTCGGCCTTCCTGCCGAGCAGTATGCGGTTACAACAGGTAATCATCCGGCAGGATTCACAGAGAAGAATATCGAGACTTTCTCCAAGCAGCTCAAGGAGCTTGGATTTGACTATGATTGGTCCAAGATGATAGCTACAAGTGATCCCAAGTTCTATAAGTGGACACAGTGGATATTTAAGAAATTATATGAAGACGGTTATGCTAAGCATATCGATATGCCGGTTAACTGGTGTGAAGAGCTTGGAACAGTTCTTTCCAACGACGAGGTAATCGACGGCAAGTCAGAGCGTGGAGGATACCCCGTTGTTAAGAAGATGATGAAGCAGTGGGTTATCGATCAGCAGGCATTTGCTGAGGAGCTTCTAGACGGTCTTAACGAGATTGATTGGCCTGAATCAACCAAGGAGATCCAGCGTAACTGGATCGGTAAGTCAACAGGTGTAGAGGTTGACTTCAAGATTGTTGGTGGTGGAGAATTCTCAATCTTCACAACATGTATCGAGACCATTTACGGTATTACCTTTATGGTACTTGCTCCCGACGGAGAGATCGTAAAGGGACTTTTGGACCGCGTTGAAAATCCTGATGAAGTTCAGGCATATATAAATGAAACACTTAAAAAGAACGATCTTGATCGTACAGACCTTAACAAGACCAAGTCAGGTTGTCCTCTTAAGGGAATCTATGCGATCAACCCTGTAAATGGCAAGGAAGTACCTTTGTTCATCGGTGACTTCGTCCTTGCAAGTTATGGTACAGGTGCTGTTATGGCGGTACCTACTCACGATCAGAGAGACTTTGAGTACGCCGAGGTTCACGGACTTCCTCTCATTCAGGTTATCAACAATCCTGAGGGAACAGTAGATGTTTCAGGACATGCTTTTGAGAAACAGGATTATCTTGGCAAGGGCTGCATTCTTATGAATTCTGAGGAGTTCAACGGAATGACTGTAGAAGATGCCAAGAAAGCTATCACCAAGAAGCTTGTTGATATGGGTGTTGCAAGGGAGAAGGTTAATTACCACTTCCGTGAATGGATCTTCGCAAGACAGCGTTACTGGGGCGAGCCCGTTCCTTGTGTATACAAAGAGGACGGAAGCATAGTTTTTCTTGATGACAGTGAGCTTCCTGTTATCCTTCCTGAACTTGAGGATTATAAGGGTCGCGGCGGCAAGGCACCTCTTGAGAATGCAACTGAGTGGAAGGCATATGACAAGAACGGACTTAAGGGAACAAGGGAGACATCAACAATGCCCGGTTCCGCAGGTTCTTCCTGGTACTATTTCAGATATATCGATCCCGATAACGACAAAGAGTTTGCTAATCAGGAACTCCTTAAGCACTGGATGCCCGTTGACCTTTATATCGGTGGTCCCGAGCATGCTGTAGGACATCTGATGTACTCACGTATCTGGAACCGCTTCCTTTACAACAAGGGACTTTCTCCTGTAAAAGAGCCTTTCAAGAAGCTTGTACATCAGGGAATGATCCTTGGTGAGAACGGTATTAAGATGGGTAAGCGTTTCCCTGAGTTTGTTGTTAATCCCAGTGATATTGTCAGGGAGTACGGCGCTGATACTCTTCGTCTCTATGAGATGTTCATGGGACCTTTGGAGGTTTCAAAGCCCTGGAACGCAGCAGCAGTTACGGGAGCAAGAAAGTTCATCAACCGTGTATATACCTTCTTTACAGAAGCAGGTAATATCACAGATGAGAACAATGGCAATCTTGAGAAAGTTTATCATCAGACAGTTAAGAAGGTTACAGGTGATTTCGAGGCACTTGGCTTTAACACAGCCATCGCTCAGATGATGATCTTTGTCAATGCAGTATATAAAGAAGGCAGCTGTCCCAGAGAGTACGCTGAGAACTTCATTAAGATGTTCTCATGTATCTGTCCTCACGTTGGTGAAGAGATCTGGCAGAATCTTGGACACGACAACACAATCGCCTTCGAGCCATGGCCCGTATACGATGAGTCAAAGTGTGTAGAAGATACAGTAGAGATTGCTGTTCAGATAAACGGTAAGGTTAAGGCAACTCTTGCCATTGGCAAAGAGGATCCCAAGGATGAAGTTATCGCCAAGGGCAAAGAGCTCATCGCCGATAAGATCGAGGGCAAGACAATTGTAAAAGAAATCTATGTTCCCGGCAGAATAGTTAATATTGTAGTTAAGTAATCACTATACGAGTTTTTTGAGTATTTAGGGGCACAGGCTTGTGCCCCTATTTTTATATCAAAGTAATTCATAGAATTTCCTATTTCATGATTCTTCAAACCCACAAGAACCCATACTTTTGTTATAATGTATGTAGTTTATTCTAAAATATCGTGAGGATATATATGGTAACACGAAAGTACAAAAGGGTAGGCGCGATTACTTTTATAGTGACGCTTATCATTACAACCTTCATAGCATTCTTTTACCTGACAAGAGCTGCGGCATCTAGGAAGGAAAAAGCACAGTTTCTTGCAGACTCCATCAGTGAGAGGATAGGAGCGGAGATAGAGTCCAGAGAATATATCACAAGGATGTTGGAAATAGAAGTAACAAATGAAGCGGGAGACCTTACGCAGCAAGAGTTTCAGACTATGGGAGAAGCTCTTTTTGATGATTATATTGATGTAATGGGCGTTTCTCTGGCACCAAACGGAGTCATAAGTTACATGTATCCTTTGGATAACGGAATCGCCGAGAGGAAGAATCTTTTTACCGACAGTGTAGAAGGCGTATATGCAGAGAACAGCGTTAAAACGGGATTGTCCGTGATACTGGCACCTATATCCCTTAGCGATGGAAGTTATGGCATCGTTATAAGGCGACCTGTGTATCTTGGGGGTAAGAGTTCTGAGAATTTCTGGGGCTTTGCTTCCATAACCCTTGATCTGTCTGACTTTTTGTCCGAGGTTAATATTAAAGCCCTGGCAGATGAGGGATATGAGTACAAGCTCATCGGCAACAATATGGTTACCGGCGAGGATCGCATCATCATGGAGTACTCGGAAAAAGAGCTTGCGGCTCCGGTTTCTTCGATGATAAATACTGTGGGCGGTGGCTTCTGGACGCTTATGATATCACCCGCAGGATACTGGATGAACCTTAAAGAGATAGTAATGGTATTCCTGATCGCTATTATCATAAGCGCGCTTATGTCCATTGCAATTTATTCGTATATGTCCATTAAGGTAAATGCGGGAGAACTTGAGGTTTTGTCATATACCGATTCTCTGACAAATCTTAACAACCCAAGAAGCTACAAGGAGCATACGGACGATCTTATCAAGAAAAAAGCATCTTTTGGTATCATTTATATAGATCTTAATGATTTCAAAAAGGTAAATGATACCTACGGACATGACACCGGGGATTCGCTTCTTAATGTGGTTGCCAAGAGGCTTCTTAACAGTATAAGAGAGGATGATATTGCTTTCCGTATAGGAGGAGATGAGTTTATTGTGGTCATCCACGGCAAGCACGACACCTTTTTCTATGATGAAGTGATCCAGAGGATCAGATCCAACGTGGCAAGAGATGTGACTATAGGGGATATTAATCTTAAGATTTCCATAAGCGCGGGATACGCCAGATTCCCCGATGATGGTGCCAATATAGAAGATATAGTCAAAAAAGCCGATAACGCTATGTATTTCAACAAGAGGCTTATTAAAGCAAGACGTTTTGTCAACGGCAAGACAACAAGACTTGATTGAGGAAAAAAGAGGATTGAGCAACGATGGCGGGAGGAACATACGATACCATAAACAGGATTTTCGATACCTTTGCTGTAACATCGAGAAGCCGTTATGTCTATGTCTATGACATGGAAAAAAATATATCAAGGTGGTCAGCTAATGCAGTTGATTATTTCGGACTGACAGGAGAGTATATATACAATGCTGCTTCGGTCTGGGAGATGCGCATTCATCCTGATGACAGAGATAAATATGCTGAGTATATTCAGCGTGTTTATGCAGGAGCTAAGCTTGATCCAAACTTCGAATACAGAGCAAAGAACAAGAACGGAGAGTATGTTGTTTGCTCCTGTAGAGGTGTGGTGATCAAAGATTACGCTGACAAACCTGTTTTTTATGCATGTTCCATAATCAATAAGGGTATCGTGGACAATAATGACCCGATAACTCTTTTGCCCAATCAGTTTGAGATGCTCAACTATATGAGAAGTCTTAAGGTTGCCAAAAAAGAGTACGCCATCCTGATGATAAATATCATTGATTTTGCTGAGATAAACAGGCGATATGGCTATATGACAGGTAACAGCATCTTGAGAGCTGTTGCCACAAGACTTCAGAAAGAGGGCGGCCCTGACGGAAAGGCGTACAGAGGTGAGGGCACGATCATAGCTCTTATTACGACGGACACTGACCTTGATCGTATCAAGAAGTTATATGGAAGAATGAGGACCTACACCAGAGATGGCCTTCTTATGGACGGCAAAAAAGTTGGCGCCGAGATAGGTGGCGGCCTTATTGTGGCAAGCGACCTGGAAGTTGATGAGCATTCTATCTACACCAGCGCCAAATATGCACTTGATCATTCCAAAACTCAGAAGCACGGCAATCTCATTATCTTTCACAATAATCAGGCTGAGAACAGCAACAGTAGCATAGAGATCGTAAATGAGATAAGAAACAGTGTACTTAATGGATTTGAGGGATTCCATCTGGAATATCAGCCTATCTTTTCGGCTGCAGGCAACAATCTTGTGGGTATGGAGGTTTTTGTCAGGTGGGAAAAAGAGCCTTATGGTGAAGTTTCTCCAGCTGATTTCGTGCCTTGGCTTGAGCAGGACCCTGTTTTCTATTCCCTTGGAAACTGGATCCTTGAAAATGCTCTTTATGACGCCATTGATATTAAGAAGTCGAGAAGAGATTTTTATCTTAGCGTGAATCTTGCATTTATGCAGCTTGAGAGATCTGAGTTTAGAACGACTCTTTTGGAGATAATGAGAAAAACAGGCTATCCTGCAACAGGGCTTTGTTTGCAGCTTACGCAGAGTAGCAGACAGCTTTCGCTTGAGCATTTGATGAGTCAGGTTGAGTTCCTTAAGTCCTGCGGACTTAAGATCGGGCTGGACGTTTCAGACTTTGCAGCCCTTGATCTTGTGAGGCATCTGACTATTGATTTTATAAATCTTGTTCCGGCAATTACAGGCGGAATGAGCGATAATTATACCAATAAGTATATGGTTGAAGCCATCACATCTTTTTCACACAGACTTGGTATAAGAACCTGTTTTACGGGAATAGAAGATGAGGAAACCGCCAATCTTGCAAGGCAGTATCCTGTATCCGATCTTATGGGATTTTATTTTGGTCACCCCTGCAGAATAGAGGAGTTTAAGAAGAAATACCTCTAAGGAGGCAATATGAGCAGAACCTTTCGTTACATTCAAAATGACGATGTTCTGAGGTCTTTTACGGAGTTTAAAGACGTGATCCGCAAAAGGCCTGTTGTTATTGCGCGCCACGGTGACTATATTCTGTATCTTAGCTGTCTTTCCGGGGATACTATGGGGCTTTCCATAGAAAATATTGAGAAAAAGAAGATTATTTTAAGCAGAACCTATGATGTGAACAATACCACACAGGAGCTGGTCTCAAGGGGAGTACGACATGCAGTCCAGAAAATGTCGGAGCTTAATGATGAGGATGTTAACAGGAAGAGACTTCAGATCTGGAAGTGGCACATAATGGAATGGCAAAAGAACAATCCCGCCAGCGAAGAGGAGATGCTTAAGCATGAACTTGACTGGGATGAGAGCAAGGAGCAGGAGAGGGACGATATCCTTGATATGGAGTCGTATCTTCATGGAGAGTATCTTAATCTGGGTGCCACGATACGTCTTATTAACACCTATCTCAAGAATGAGAAACACAAGGACATGTTCAGGCGATTTGCCATAAACGATATTATGGAGCTTACAGGTGAAGACACCAAGGATAAGTCCATACTTGAAACAGAAAAGAAAAAGAAATCCGGCGAGGAGATCAATCATACTTATCGCTTCACCGTAAGTGTTGAAGCTACTGATAAAGAGCATGCGCGTCAAGCTCTTCTTAACTATCTTGCCGGTGATGATCGCATCAAAGTGCAGAAATAAAAGACCTCGGAGAATTCTCCGAGGTCTTTTTCCCGATATTTAGTTTTTATATATAAACCTTCTCTTTATATATCTTATCTGATCTTTACAAAGGCAACTGCTTTCTTCTCAGCAGTGTGCTCTTTTCTACGAATAAGGTCTTGAGTGTGAACCGAATACTCGGATTCATAAACTTCATCCTTGAGCGCTACATTTCCCATCATCTCAAGCGCTTTAAGCTTGCCGTAGGACAAGTTCTGCTCCTTTGCCTTTATAGCGTCAGCCATGATCTCGATACATCCGTGGCTCATGCCGGTCTTGATCTTGTTAGATCTTCTCATTATGCAATTCCTCCATCTCATAAGAAATATTTAAATGAAGTGGCTTGTAAAACGTTAGGCCCCTCAACCTATAGTGGTTTTACAACAAAATTTCATTTAATGTATACATTATATACTATGAACCGATAAAAACATAGTAGTTTTGTAATACTTTGCATTGTTAAATTATTAAATTTTCATAAACAGTGAAGTTATAGAAAAATACTGACTTTTTTACGGGGGACTTTTTTTATGGATGGGAGAATTTCCTTAAATTTATGTAAAATGAAGCACATATGTAAAAAAGTGGTGTAATATTAAATTGAGTTATTTTATAAACCAAGAATTGACAATTGTTTTGCTATAATGAAACGCCGTGAGGTCTTAATATGTGGAACTATAGTTTTGCAGTCCCAAGTCTTTTGGTAATTCTATTATATGCAGTCTATTATTTTTATCTTCCTCGTTTGCCGATCAAGATGAATCGTACCTTTTTGCGTCTTCTGATTATTCAGTGCGCGGTAACGACTCTTGATATCGTATCCAGTATTGCGGATGACCATTACCAAGCTTTCTCTATTGTTTTGCTATATATCTTAAACGGTGCCTATTTTATTGTTTTCATTTTCAGGGCACTTCATTTCTACTTCTTTACATTAAATGTATTTAGGATAGATTATACTGACGGCAAGAAGAGATCTCTTTTTGTAAAGATTCCGATTATATTTTCCTTTCTTGTAGTGCTGTCAAGCCCCTTTACACATGCAATTTTTTATATCGATGAAAGTGGGTATCACGCAGGGAAATATTACTTTTTCCTGAATTTTGTCCAGTGGTTTTTGATACTTGGATCTTTCTTTGTACTGCAGCAGCTTAGGAATGTTCCCAAGAGAAGAAGGGATGTTAAGGGCGTATTTTTCTATAATACAATTCTTTTGACAGGAACTATTTTCAGGATCATGTATCCTCATCACCTTATTATGGATACGTTCTGTCTTATTGCCATAACAATAATCTATCTGACCTTTGAGAATCCGGATTTTTATCTTGAGTCAAGAAGCTATGCTTTCAACAGCAGGGCACTTAGAGAGTATCTTGATGAGATTAATGGCAAAAAGAAGTATAAGATCATGGCTTTCATTATCCATAACTACAGCGAGGTCAGGGAAATATACGGCGGAAGGCAGATGGATACAGGAATTTCTATAATAGGAAATTATCTGTATCAGACTTTTAGGAAATACAAAGTTTTCTATTTTAGAAGCGGCAGATTTGTTATTGTGGGCGATGAAAATATGGATGTAGAGATGGTTCACAACACTCTCGTTAAGCGTTTTATGAGCCCATGGAAATCCAATGATACGGAGCTTTATCTCGAGGCAGGATATACGGTTATTGAATCCGGAAACTGGAGTAGCTGCGATGCGGTTTTAAACATGCTTATCAGTATGCTTGAGATTGTGGAAAAGAGTGAAGACGGCAGCATAAATTATGTAGATGCCAAGGTCATGGAAGAAGCGACCAAAGGAACAGAGATAAAGAAAGCGCTGGAATATGCTGTTGATAACAATAAAGTTGAAGTATTCATGCAGCCTGTAATTGACGGAGCCACAGGTAAGCTTGTAGGCGCAGAAGCTCTTGCGAGAATACGTGATGAGAATGGAAAGCTTATTCCTCCCGGACTCTTTATTCCCATAGCTGAAAAGAACGGCAAGATCAATCAGCTTGGTGAGCAGGTATTTGCCAAGACCTGTAAATTTATTCAGGAAAATGATATTAAAAAGATGGGAATGAAATGGGTCAATGTAAATCTCTCTCCCATACAGTTTATGAGATCTGATCTTGATGTAAGGTTGCACGCCATATTGGATAAATATGAGGTAGATCCCGGAGTTATTCACCTGGAAGTGACGGAAGAAGCGATGGGTGAAGAGGGGCTTATGGAGAAGCAGATCGGTAATATCAGAGAAAAAGGCTTTTTCTTTGTCCTTGATGATTTTGGAAAAGGATATTCAAATATTTCGAGGCTCAAGAAGTATCCGTTTATCAATATCAAGCTCGATATGAGTATTGTGTGGGATTATTGTAAGAATCCTGATGTTATCTTGCCTAATCTTGTTAATACCTTCGAGAAAATGGGATTTAGCGTGACCGCGGAAGGCGTAGAGGATGAGAAAATGGCGGCTGATATGGTGAAGATTGGTTGTGATTATCTTCAGGGCTACTATTATTCAATGCCTATACCTATTGATGAATTTGTTGCCAAGTATGGCGGATAGAACGGATATGGCGTATGGCCCTGATACATAGGATGTGAATGACATGGCCCATAAGATGTGGCACTGATTGAAAAATAATGATACTGATTTGAAATTACCGCCTGAACATGGCAATATGATATGAGCATGTTGGGCGGTAGTTTTATATCATACTAGGGAATTACTCCGAATTTACTAAGATATAAAAGAGCTTTGTTATGGATGCTATTTTTTCTGTTATAATGTCTTATGCTAAGTAAACGCCGGCTATATAATAAATAAAAAGGACCGATCGTTTATAACAGCATATAGCAATGATTGGCAATAGCATGGCTGTAGCCAAACAGGTTTGAGGTACCATATATGAATAATATTGTAGAAAACAAACAGCTGGATGAGGAAAGAGCATTATATAATCTTACGGATGCAGAAGTTAAGAACTGTGTTTTTGACGGACCGGCAGACGGAGAGTCGGCTTTAAAAGAAGCGAGAAATATAAAGGTTAGTGATTGTAAGTTTTCCCTTCGCTATCCACTGTGGCATGTTACTGACTTTGAGATTGTAAACAGTTCTATGAACGAGCTTACAAGAGCAGCCCTTTGGTATGACAAAAACGGCAGGATACATGATTGCAAGCTTGGTGGCATCAAGGCTGTAAGAGAATGTACCGACATAACACTTCAAAAATGTGATATAGTATCAGAGGAGTTTGGCTGGAAATGTGACAACATAACTCTTCTTGATTCAAGCATTGAGTCTATGTATCTATTCCTTGACAGCAAGAATATAAAGCTTGATAACGTAAACATGAAGGGCAAGTATTCCTTCCAGTACGTTGAGAACATGGAGATCACAAACAGTAACCTTGATACCAAGGATGCCTTCTGGCACACCAAGAACGTCACTGTAAGAGACAGTGTAGTTAAGGGTGAGTATCTTGCGTGGTATTCAGAGAATCTCACGCTTATAAACTGCAAGATAATAGGAACACAGCCACTTTGCTATTGCAAAGGCCTTAAGCTTATTAATTGCACAATGGAAGGTTGCGATCTATCATTTGAGTATTCGGATGTCGAGGCGGATATTAAGGGACATATTGATTCTGTTAAGAATCCTAAATCAGGTAAGATCGTCGCAGACAGCATAGGAGAGATTATTAGAGAAGCAGCAGTTATTGACTGCACAGGGGAGATTTTAACAAGATGAAGACCGGACTTGTAATGGAAGGCGGAGCAATGCGCGGGATGTTTACCTGCGGCATTCTTGATGTTTTTATGGAAAGAGGCATTACCTTTGACGGTGCTGTAGGAGTATCCGCAGGAGCAACCTTTGGATGCAACATCAAATCCAAGCAGCACGGCAGGGCACTTAGATATAACAAGAAATATTGCAGGGACAAAAGATATCACAGCATATCTTCACTTATCAGCACCGGGGATATATACAATGCAGAGTTTTGCTACAATGTACTTCCCTATAAGCTTGATGTGTGGGACATAGATACATTTCAAAAGAATCCGATGGAATTCTACTGCGTTGCAACAGATCTTTTGACAGGAAAACCTGTGTATCACAAGCTCACTACAGGAGGAAAAGAGGATATCGAATGGATCAGGGCATCAGCGTCCATGCCTCTTGTATCAAAGCCTGTTCATATTGACGGAGGAGTATATCTTGACGGTGGGATTTCCGATTCCATTCCTCTTAAGTTTATGGAGGATCAGGGCTATGACAAGATCCTTGTAATAGAGACTCAGCCCAGGGATTATGTAAAGGGCGAGCAGAAGCTCATGCCTATTGCCAAGATCATGCTAAAGAAATATCCCAACATGATAAAGTGCATGGCGGAGCGTCACATCATGTACAATGATGAAAAGAAATATATCAGAGAGAAAGAACAAAGAGGAGAGGTCATGGTAATAAGACCCGATGCTCCTCTTAATGTAAGTCCCATAGAAAAAGATGAAAAAGAACTTGAGAGAGTATATCAGCATGGAAGAGCAAAAGCTGTTGAGTTTCTCAGTATGGGACAATGGTGAGGTTTAGATGAGTATTTTAAATGTTGAACACCTGACACATGGCTTTGGAGACAGAGCCATTTTTGATGATGTGTCATTCAGGCTTCTTAAGGGAGAGCACATTGGACTTGTGGGAGCCAACGGCGAAGGCAAGTCCACTTTTATGAACATAATTATCGGTAAGCTTATGCCCGATGCAGGCAAGATAGAGTGGGCCAAGAATGTGAATGTAGGCTATCTTGATCAGCACGCTGTTCTTAAAAGCGGTATGACAATAAGAGACGTTCTGGCGTCAGCCTACGAGCCTTTATTTGCTATGGAGCAGAGGATGAATGAGATCTGCGACAAGATGGGCGAGGCTTCGGAGTCGGAACTTGAAGTTCTCATGGAAGAACTTGGCACAATACAGGATCTTTTGACCAACAGAGATTTCTACCTGATCGATTCCAAGATTGAAGAGGTATCAAGGGCACTTGGATTTCTTGAGCTGGGACTTGACAGGGATGTTACAGAACTTTCCGGAGGACAGAGAACCAAGATACTACTTGCCAAGCTCTTATTGGAAAAGCCGGATATTCTTTTGCTTGATGAGCCTACCAATTATCTGGATGCAGAGCACATTGTGTGGCTCACCAGATATCTGCAGGAGTACGATAACGCTTTTATCCTGATATCGCATGACATTCCTTTTCTTAACAGCGTTGTGAACATTATTTACCATATGGATGGACAGACTCATTCTCTTGACAGATATGTGGGTGATTACGACAAGTTTATGGAAGTCTATGAGATGAAAAAAGCTCAGAGGGAGGCTGCATATAACAGGCAGCAGCAGGAGATTGCAGACCTCAAGGACTTCGTTGCCAGAAATAAGGCAAGGGTTGCTACAAGGAACATGGCAATGGCACGTCAAAAGAAACTTGATAACATGGATCTTATTGAAAAGGTTCAGGAAAAGCCAAAGCCTGAGTTTAATTTTAAAACAGCAAGAACTCCGGGCAAGATTGTGTTTGAGACTAAAGACCTGGTTATAGGATATGATGAACCGCTTTCATCTCCCCTTAATATCACTATGGAGAGAAACACCAAGATCGTGCTTACAGGTGCAAACGGAATTGGAAAGACAACTCTCCTTAAGAGTATACTTGGACTTATCCCGGCTATAAGCGGTAGTGCGGAGCTTGGAGAAAATGTCGAGGTCGGATACTTCGAGCAGGAGATGCCTCCGGATATTGAGACTACTTGTATGGAGGAAATCTGGAAGGAGTTCCCTGGTTTTTCACAGTATGAAGTGCGTTCTGCTCTTGCTAAATGCGGGCTTACTACTAAGCACATTGAGAGTAAATGTAAGGTTTTATCAGGAGGAGAGCAGGCTAAGGTAAGACTTTGCAAGCTTATAAACAGAGAATCCAATCTGCTTGTACTTGACGAGCCTACAAACCATCTTGATGTTGACGCCAAGGCGGAACTTAAGAGGGCTCTTATGGATTACAAGGGAAGTATAATCATGGTCTGTCATGAGCCTGATTTCTACGAAGATATGGGTGCACAGGTGATTGATTGTACCAAGTGGACCACAAGATTATAAGAAAAAAGAGATTATTCCGAGGGATGCAACATTGTTTTGCAATCCCTCGGTTTTAGTTTATAATAGGTGCATATAACTTAGTACATTAGTGTGGTGAATTGCTATGATATAGGTTTCAAAATACATTTATGACACCCACACTATTATTTTTTGTCAGAGGAGAGTGAACATGAAGAAAAAAGTATTAGCAATCATGATGACTGCAGCTATGGCTGTACTTGCAGTTGCTTGTGGCAACTCAAAGGCACAGGGCGCAGCAGGAAACGAGGGGGACAAGAATTCAGACGGTAAGAAGTGGATTATCGCAACTGATACAGTATTTAAGCCTTTTGAGTACACAGATGATGCCGGCAATTTCGTAGGAATTGACGTGGATATCCTTGCTGCAGTTGCTGAGGATCAGGGATTTGATTATGAGCTTAAGTCACTTGGTTGGGACGCTTCAATTGCGGCTTGTCAGGCAGGACAGGCAGACGGTATGATCGCAGGCGCTTCTATCACAGATGAGCGTAAGGCATCCGGATGGATCTTCTCAAACGGATATTTTGAAGCAGACCAGAGCATGGCAGTTGCTGCTGATTCTTCAATAACAGGATTTGATGATCTTAAGGGAGCATCTGTTGCTGTTAAGACAGGTACAATGTCAGCTACATATGCTGAGGGTCTTGCACAGAAGTATGGATTTACCGTTACATATTTTGAGGATTCACCGACAGTTTATCAGGCTGTTGTAGGCGGACAGGTTGCAGCTTGTTTTGATGATACACCGATCATGGCTGCTACAATCAAGGATTCAGGCATTGGCCTTAAACTCGTTGAGGGAACAGGAAACGATCCTGCAGAGTATGGCTTTGCTGTATTTACCAAGGATAGTCAGGAACTTATCGATAAGTTCAACGCAGGACTTGCAAACATTAAGGCAAATGGCAAGTATGATGAGATTCTTGCTAAATATCTCGGAGAATAATTTATGTTTAGAATAATTACTGTTTATGGCGGTATGTTATTAGCAGCGCTCGGAAGAACGCTGCTTCTGGCATTATTGGGACTGTTTTTTGCTTGTTTTATAGGACTTATATTTGGAATCATGGGCGTTGTTAAGAACAGAGTTTGCAACGTTATTGCCCAGATTTTTGTAGATGTTATCAGAGGCGTGCCGATGATAGTTTTGGCGTTCTTTGTTTTCTTTGGAATGCCGTATTTTTTCAATACTATAATAGGCGGCTTTAACGTTTCGCTTCCGGCGCTTCATGCAGGTACTATCTGCCTTGCGCTCAACTGCGGAGCATATATGGCAGAGATCATAAGAGCGGGTATTTTATCTGTTGATCCCGGTCAGATGGAGGCTGCGAGATCTCTTGGCCTTTCTTATTCGCAGGCTATGAGGAAGGTTGTGCTTCCACAGGCTATTAAGACCATGATCCCTACTTTTATCAACCAGTTCATTATCACGTTAAAAGATACATCGATACTGTCAGTTATCGGTTTCCCGGAGCTTGTTAATACCGCCAAGAATGTGCAGGCCAATACCTTTATGTCTTTCCAGACATGGGCAATTGTCGGCATCATGTATCTTATAGTTATTACTATCCTTTCAAGAAGTGCAAAGGTTGTGGAAAGGAGACTGAGCGTTGGCCGCGAATAAAGATATTACAATGATCAAGGTTGAGAATCTCAAGAAGAGTTTTGGACACCTTGAAGTATTAAAAGATATTTCCAATGAAGTTTACAAGGGTGAAGTAGTTGTTGTAATCGGTCCTTCCGGATCCGGAAAATCAACATTCCTGCGATGCCTTAATAAGCTTGAGACTGTAACTGCCGGTAACATATTCATTGACGGCAAAGAAATTACAGCTAAGAAAGTCGATATCAATAAGGTCAGAGAGAATATCGGAATGGTATTCCAGCACTTTAATCTCTTTAACAACATGAACATTATCGATAATCTTATGCTGGCACCTGTCATGCTCGGAAAGTGCAGTAAGGAAGAGGCACTTCAGAGAGCTAAGGATATGCTTAAGAAAGTCGGCCTTGCCGATAAGGAAAAGAGCTATCCCAGTCAGCTTTCAGGAGGACAGAAGCAGAGAGTTGCCATTGCAAGAGCTCTTTGCATGAATCCTGACATCATGCTTTTTGATGAACCTACATCAGCTCTCGATCCCGAGATGGTTGGAGAAGTTCTTCAGGTTATGAAAGACCTTGCAGCAGAGGGTATGACTATGGTAATCGTAACTCATGAGATGGGATTTGCAAGAGAAGTCGCCGACAGGGTTATTTTTATGGACGGCGGGTATATAATAGAAGAGGGAACACCACAGGAGGTTCTCCTTAATCCTAAGGAAGCACGTACCATTGATTTTCTTAACAAGGTTTTGTAATGAAGTAGGATCTATCCGGATATAAACATGAGTTTATTGAGGAGGTAGTGCCATGAAAAACATTATTACCATCAGCAGGGAATTCGGTGCATGTGGAGGTACTATCGGAAGAGCGGTAGCCGATAGACTTGGGCTATACTATTTTGACAAAGATATTATCATAAATGCTGCACTTGAATCGGGATCTCTTTCGCCCGAGGAAGTTCGCAAGTTTGATGAGAAGGTTCCAAGAGAGTATGGCTTTGGACAGAGTCTTTTTGATTTCTATAACAAGCCTCTCAATGAGAAACTCTTCGCAGCCCAGAGAGAGGCGATCAGGAAGGTCGCTGAAAAGGGAAATTGTGTCATAGTTGGACGTAATGCCAACATGATTCTTCAGGAATACGACAGAACGCTTCATGTCTTTATTTCTGCTACTGAATATTTCAGATTGCAGCACATGAAGGAGAAGATGCCGGACTATACTGAGGAGCAGATCTTAGAGAAGATGAAAGAGGTAGACAAGGCGAGGAAGAAGTACTGCACGTACTACACAAACACTGAGTTTGGTCACGCTGACTACTATGATCTGTGCCTCAAGAGCTCAACGCTTGGCGTCGAGAAGTGCATCGATATAATTTGCGAAGCTGCTAAATAATATAACCTGCAGATTACTGCGGCGGAGCTTATTATGTGTTTTCCCAAAATATTTGTTTTCTCCTCGCAGTGATTTTCATAATCTCAAAAACCCGGGAATGCTTCCTTTCGACGTTGCTCATGGAAGTCAGCATTCCCGGGTTTTATTCGATTTGAAAATCATACTTCTCGTGCGAGAACTGCATATTTTGGAAAATCACACAAATCGCTCCGCCGCAGTAATCGCAGGTTCTGTGCAATTAGCGTGCGCACGAAAAATCCTATTTATGAGAAAATATCAAATGAAACAACAACGCCGTTTTCAATCTTAATTCCAAGTCCCAATCCGGAACCGATAATTTTGGGGAATTTGCTTGCGAAGTCTTCTTTAGATGTTTTGCCGGCGCAGTAAAAAGAGCGACGACATCTAACAATTATAAGCCATCCGGGAGCAATGTCAAAATATATTCATCTGCGTATATCTGTACGGAGGGTCACATATACATAGCATTATATCTTGCTCGCCTTTGCAGTATTTGACTTGGGGACGAGTTTTAGTTGCAATCCTAGTCCATCAGCAAGCCGTTTGAACATTGAAATACTGGGATTTCGTAATCCCTTTTCTATTCGGCTGATATCTGCCTGTGTGATACCTGTTTTTTCTGATAGCTCTTTCTGAGTAAGATGCTGCTTTTTACGTGCATCGATCATTGCCTGAATGAGATCGTACTCAGGTTGAAGAGCGTCATATTCAGCCTTTACAGCCGGATCCTTTAGTGCTTTTTCTTTATATTCTTTATAGCTACTCATGTTTTATACCTCAGTTCATAGTCCTCCTTATACTTTTTGGCAAGATATAGTTCGGACTTAGGCGTTTTCATGGTTTTCTTGATGAAACCGTTTGTGAGAATGGCTTTCTTTCCAATGTAAAAGAAATAAATAATTCTAGTGATATTGGAACTGTGCTTGGTTCTGAGTTCAAACAACCCATCTCCAAGAGATTTTGTAAATGGAGAGCCCAGAGCTGTTCCGTTGCTTTCAAGTAAATCAATGGTTCTGAGTGTCTTTGCTTTGAGTTTAGGTTCCAAAGAATCTAAAAACTCATGAACGGGACACTTTCCTTCTTCGGTGTCATAAAATTCAATTTCGTACATGTATACCTCGAATTAATTATTATAATATGTTGAATAAGACATATTGTCAATATGTTCTATTCGACATTTTTGTGAATATGAAAAATACGTAGGAGTGCTCATATTCAAATAAAAATAGGAAAAACTCGAGAGATTGAATATTCTTCGAGAGAATTTAGAAAAATCCTGGAAATAATATATATTTGATTGATTAATATGTCAAGTTAGAAGGTATTGTCATATCGAAAATAAAGTGCTATCATCTATTTAGATAAACATCTAAATAGATATTTTTCAAAATACTATGGAGGAAACAATGGGATTTGCGGAGACGTTCAAAGCATTATCGGATCCGGCCAGGCGAGAGATATTGGATATGCTGAAAGACGGGCCAATGACCGCGGGTGATATCGGAAATCATTTTGATATGACCGGGCCGACAATGTCGTATCACCTTAAGATTCTTAAGAATGCCGATCTGATCTATGAAGAGAAGCAAAAGAATTTTATTTTTTATCATCTGAATACATCCGTACTGGAAGAGATCATGGTATGGATGTCGTCACTGAAAGGGGACAAATAACATGAAAAAATACGGATTAAGAGAAATTCTGATATCATCTTTTGCAGTATTATTACCTGTTTTGGCAGGACTTATCATATGGGACAAGCTTCCCGAAACAATGACAACTCATTTCGGAGTCGGCGGAGAGGCAGACGGATATGCATCCAAGCTGTTTGCGGTGGTCGGAGTACCGCTTATATTGTTGGTTTTGCATTTGTTCTGTCTCTTTATTACCTCGCTGGACCCTAAGGCCAAGAATCAGAATAAAAAGATTGCTTACCTCGTTCTATGGCTCGTTCCCATTATATCAATAGCCACTATGACAATGCTCTATACCTACAATGTCGGGATTGCAACTTCTCCGGAGGTTTATACTTTGGTATTTGTCGGTGCGCTTTTTCTGATACTTGGAAATTGGCTTCCTAAGACGAGACAGAATTATGCGGTAGGTATCAAAGTGCCGTGGACACTGGATAATGAGCTTAACTGGGAAAAGACACATCGCCTTACCGGATACCTTTGGATGATCGGCGGGATCATAATGATAATTATGGGAATAACGACCAAAGCCCCCGAGATTGTTGTAATTGTAAGCATCTTTATCGTAGTGGTCATTCCGATATTATATTCATATTATCTGCATGCAAAAAAAGGACTGTAAAAATAGAAAAGAAAAATGTTTGTCGCAAAGTCGAGTAGGGAAAAAACCTACTCGATTTTTTTATGCGTATTTCTGCATTTTACCCACCTTTTTTCGCCACTTACCGCAAATCCAAAGACAGGAATCATATGCTGTTGTATGATGGAATCATGAAAGGGGAAGCGTATGAAAGTAAACGTAATAATATCACCTGAAGTTCATGAAGCATATGCAGAAATCCATACAGATAAGATGACGGAGGATATCGGCAGAATAGTTGATATGTTAAGTACAGAGGCGGCTCCCGTGACGGCGCGCGCAGGGGAAGAGCTTGTTGTACTTAAACCGGAAGACATCTATATGGTTCGTGTCGAGAACGGAGATACCGTTATTTACGGTGAAAAGAGATCATTCCGTTCAGCAAAAAGATTGTATGAACTAGCAAGCCAGCTGGGAAATAAGTTCATGCAGATCTCAAAGTCCACGCTTATAAACCTTTCATACATGGACAGTATTGAACCGGGCTTTAGCGGAACTCTTTTGCTAAAACTTAAGAACGGATCAAAGGATTATGTTTCAAGGAAGTATTTACCCGAATTCAAGAAGTATCTCGGACTGTAATAAGATGTTATAGACCGGAATCCGCCGGATATTAGTAAGGAGGAATTATCATGAAAGAAATGATTAAAGTCATGATCAAAAATACACTTATCGCTATAGGAATTTCATATACAATGTTTTGCCTCACAGCAGCCGCTTTTGATATCGGCTACGGCGGAGATTTCGTGCTTCGTGGTTACACATTTACCAAGATGGTTATCGGAGCACTTATCATCGGAATTGGCTTTGGAGCACCAACCGTAGTCTATTCATCTGATAAGCTTCCGATGCCGATGAAAGTTATTATCCACATGGGAAGCGGACTCATCATATACTTTATCGTTGCAGCAAACGAAGGCTGGATGGGCGATGGCAGCTCACCCGTAATGACAATCTGCATTGTACTTGGGCAGATATTCGTAACGTTTTTTATCTGGTTTATATTTATGATCCACTACCGCCAAGAAGCCAAAAGAATGAATGAGAGAATACAGGAATTAAAATAAATAATTATTTCATCTGTCCGATTATCAAGCTTTGAATCGTATTATAGATAGAAGGGCCTTCTGAGGAAATACCGGCCGGTTCGGTATTTCCTCATTATATGAAAAGGGGAGCGTTTTACATGGAAGAAAGGGAGATAAAGCGGGTTGTTGAGATGTATTCGGATATGATACTTCGGATAAGCTACAGCTACCTGCAACATACATACGATTCGGAAGATATCTGCCAGACAGTGCTTCTAAAGTATATATCCTGCGGAAAGTCTTTTGACACTATGGAACATGAAAAGGCATGGATCATAAGAACTACAATCAATGCGTGTCACGACCTTAGAAAAAGCGCTTTTTTCAAAAAGACGGTCGCTCTTGATACCATCGCTGAAAAAGAAGCTCCGGCGGCGCCATCTTCTGAAATAATAGATGAGATAAAGAAACTCCCTGTCAATTATCGAATAAGTATTTACCTTCACTACTACGAGGGATATTCGGTAAAAGAGATCGCGGGAATCATGGGAAAATCAGCTCTTGCCGTATCTAAATATTTATCGAGAGGAAGAGCAGAGCTAAAAAGAAATCTCACCGCGGATGCTGCATATGGTGAAAAGGCAGGTGAAATATATGAATGAATATATCTTTGATTCTTATAAAAACTCCATGAAAGACCTTCGCTTTTCGGAAAATCAGAAAGAGAATTTGATTCATAAGCTTGGGGAAGCTGTGAATGAAAAGAACGGAGGCCGAATGAGAGCAAAACTTAATATCAAAAAAATAGTTGCATTGACTGCAGCATGTATCTGTGTTCTTGGAGGGACCGCATTTGCTGCGGGGAAAGCGGTAATGGTTGTCAGCGGTAATGACTATTTTTCAAGGACATCCGATTTTGGAAAATTAGATGAGCTCGAAGAAAAAGTCGGGATAAATGCGCCTGCAGTTGAAACTTTTAGTAACGGTTATTCTTTTGACATTATGGAGATAGAAAATTGTCAGACCCAGGATGAAGAGGGAAATGCAATCGATAAATACAAAGAATTGTTTATAAATTATACGCGTGAAGGTGACCCGCATATCTATGTGACGATGAACCCGGTTATAAATGACGGTCATCTGACGGAAGATTCTTTGGATGCTACGAGGGCAAACGAAATGCGCACGGTTGATGGCATAAACATTTACTACAGCTATGATGAATATCTGTTTTTGCCGGTTTCAAAAGATTCAAACCCCACCGAAGAGGAAATGAAAAGAGAAGAAGAGGACGATCATTTCTTTATAAGCTATGGTTCCGATGAACGAGAGACCAGTTTTTCTTCGAATATTGTTTTTGAAATGGACAATGTGATCTATGTTATGGGAACATTCGATAATGTCATCACTTCGGACGAGTTGATGGATATGGCGGAGGAAATAATAAAGTCTCGATAAGCCACAAAAAATGAAATAACCAAAACAAAAAATGAAATGAAAAATATATGTTTCCTGCCTTATACTATAAAAAAGAAATAATTACAAAGGGGTACAATTATGGCAGAAAACGCAGGAAATTCAAACATAATAACCAGGAAATATCTGGATTCGCTTCTCATACAGACAAGGTACATGAACGCGGATTATCCCGATCCGTCTTTTGAATTATATGGAAAAGAGTTTCCGTCTCCGATCATGACGGCGGCACTTTCTCATCTTGATCATTTCATGTTTGAGGGTGCGGCAAAAGAGTTTGCGCAAGGTGCGGCGGATTCGGGTCTTCTTACATGGTACGGGATGGCGGACGAAGAAGAGATAGAGATGATCCTTTCATGCGGAGGAACACTTATTGAAGTGATAAAACCCTACGCAGACAGGGATATCATTTATAGAAAGATCGAGCATGCAAAAGAAAAAGGTGTGCTCGCGGTCGGTATTGATATCGATCACGCTTTTTCTCCGGACGGCGGTCCCGACGAAGTGAGCGGATATACCATGGCGCCGCTGACTACTGCTGAGCTTACGGATATTTGCAGCAGCACCGATCTTCCCGTTATAGTAAAAGGCGTGCTCAGTCTCTACGATACAGAGGAAGCACTTAAGGCCGGCGCAAGAGGTATTGTGATATCACATCACAATAACCGCATAGAGTACGCGGTTCCTCCGCTTAAGATCCTTCCGGAGATTGCAAAAGAGATTGATAATACGATCCCTATTTTCGTAGACTGCGAGATCAAAACAGGAATGGATGCATTTAAAGCGATCGCTCTCGGAGCAGACGCTGTCTGCATCGGAAGACCTCTTATGACAGCGATAAAAGATAACGGAGCACAGGGCGTATGTGATTATCTTAAAAAAGCTGAAGCAGAGCTTAAAAAGACAATGGCTTTCACAGGGTGTAAGTCCATTGCGGATATCAAGAACTACAAGCTGATCACAACAATCTGATCAGTTGTTTCCAAAAACAAAAATACCTCAACCATATGCATGGCTGAGGTATTATTTTATTCTTTATTTTAATCTTCATTTTCTCCTTCCGGATTGTATTTTAGGATGTCCCCCGGTTCGCATTCGAGCGCTTCGCAGATTCCTGCAAGAGTTCCGAAGCGGATTGCATTAACTTTATTGTTTTTTATCTTGGACAGATTAACGTTTGCAATTCCGACTTTGTCCGCAAGGTCATTGAGAGATACGTGGCGTCTAGCCATCATTACATCAAGTTCAAGCATGATTCTACCCATAATTTTCCCTCCTTAAAGTAATCCGTCTACATCTTTCTCAAGTTCTGCACCGTATGCAAAGTACTGAGAAAGGCTGAGTGCAACAAGAGCAAAGAGGAATTCATATGCACTGACCCCCATGAGTGCGTTGGCACCAAAGATCAATCCCAATAAAGGGAGTACAATCTTTACAATTGGAAGAGCAAGTGCAAAGATACCGATGTTCCTGATTCTTTTAACATTCTCTGCTGAGAAAGGTGATCCCGCATCAAGCGCGAAAATCTTTCCTATGTTATGGAAAATCAATCCGGCGAAAAATGCCTGTATAGCCATTATTACAAAGTAAAGAAAGAATCCGGGGAAGTAGAATTGTCCGTCTTTTATAAATGCCTGAGAACCTGCGGTGTTAATCTGAGCGTTGGTAAATACATCATTAAACATCTGCTGATTAAGGTGTCCGGTAGCAAGTAAAATGGCAAGAGAGATAAGTGCAGAGACCGTAATACCTACGCCGGCAAATGAGATTACCTCTATGATCTTTGCGAGTACTGTAGTTACTTTGCTTAATGTTGTTTTTTTCATGTCGATATCCTCCGTTGTGTGTTAATGTAATGTTGTTTAGTAATTTGTTTTTTTCATCTTTTTGGGATGAAGTTTTTGCATAAATGTTTTTCGTTGTTTTTTAATTTGTTTTCATTAAATATTTAATGTTTATCGTTAAATATTTTATATCACACGTTCTAAATGTGTGTCAACACTTTTTTCAAAAAAATTTTTTATATAAATAAGCGCACATTTTACGGACCTTGATCGTCTATCATTACGAAGGGAGAAAAAAGGGTTATCCATGGATATCGAAAAGTACTACGACAAGATTTACCGCTACTGCTACTACAAAGTAAACAGCAAAACCCTGGCGGAAGACCTCACCCAGGAAACTTTCCTTCGTTATATTGGCAGTTTACAGGAGGCAAAAGAGCCGGAGAGATATCTTTATACCATTGCAAGGAATCTCTGTATTGATGAGTATAAGAAGAGAAAAGAGACAGAGCTTCCGGATGAAGATATAGACGACGGTTCGGACTTCGAGAACAAGACAGTTGAGAGGCTAAGACTTGAAGAGGCGATGAAAAGACTAAGCGATGACGAGAGTGAGATCGTGCAGCTGCGCCTTTTGAATGAGGAGTCTTATTCCGAGATCTGCAAGATCATGGGGATATCGAGGTTTGCAGCACACAGGAAACTTGAAACTGCCAAGAAGAAACTAAAAAGTTATTTAGAGAAAGGGGAAATTGTATGAGAGATAAAGAACTTAAAAAGCTGCTCCTAGACAATGTTACGCCCCCGGACTATCAAAAGAAGGATGCTTTTATAAGACAGCACAGATCAAAAGAAATACCGCATGTGAGTGCATCAAGGCTACTCTTGCAGCAGGCGGGATTCATAAGGAAAAGAGTGTGGATCGCTTCGCTCCTTGTGTTGGCATTTATAGCTTTAGATATCATGCTTAAGATGAGAGATATGTTAAATGCGGGATACACTGCAGATGAACGAGCGTTAAGCGTACTTACTACTGTTTCTTTTTTCATGCCGTTTATCTCTGCTCTTGGCATGATCGAAACCTTTAAGGCACAGCTTTATGGAGTCTATGAGCTTGAGCAGGTCACGGTCATTTCCGGTAAAAGAGCTCTTTTTGCAAGATTGGCAGCTGTGGGAATAATTAATATCCCGCCCATGATATTTATAACAGTATTGATGCGACTGACTGTAGGCATTGAAATATTAAGAGGTGCGCTGATCATTCTGATACCGTATCTTTTGACCATGATCCTTTGCATGGAGATTGAGCGATTTGAATGGGCCAGAAGAAGTGCGTTTTCATTTTTGATACCGGCTTTGTTGGTCACAATACTGACCTACAGCGAAGTAGGCGGTGTGTATTATATGGAACTGGGTGTGAAAGCTCTTTTGATCATATTTGTAGCACTTGTTGCGGTACAGGCTTTTGAATTAAAGAAATTTAGCAATATGGAGGATTATGCATGGAACTAAAAGTAGATAGGCTGACTAAGCAGTTCAAGAACAAGATCGCTGTGGACAGACTTGATTTCAAATTGGAAAAAGGCGTAACGGGGCTTCTTGGTGAGAACGGCGCAGGAAAGACCACGCTTATGAGGATGATATGTGGTATCTTAGCGCCCACAAGCGGAGAGGTGCGCTACGACAACGCTTCTGTTAACTCCGAAGAATACAGGAATATCCTTGGATATCTTCCGCAGGAATTCGGTTATTATCCTGAGTTCACCGGAAGAGAGTTCCTTATGTATTTCTGCGCTCTAAAAGGCCTTGATAAGGCCTCAGCCAAGGCAAGAACAGAGGAACTCCTTGAGATCGTGGGACTCAAAGAAGATGCAAAAAAGAAGATCGGAAAGTACTCCGGCGGAATGAAAAGACGTCTCGGCATTGCCCAGGCTCTTATCAACAGACCTGAGCTTCTTGTATTGGATGAGCCAACAGTGGGGCTTGATCCCAAAGAGAGAGTGCGTTTTAGGAAGCTTATTGAGGAACTTGGAAAGACCACAGTTGTGCTTCTTTCCACCCACATTGTTTCAGATGTGGAGGATATCGCCGACAGGATTCTCATTATGAGGTCGGGACAGATCATCTGGCAGGGAGACGGTAAAGGTATGGATGGCAAACTCGAAGATTTTTATCTTGAGAAGATAGAGGAGTAGGAGAAGGATATGAAAAATAAATGTTTTGGGACCTTGTATCTTTTTGAATTAAAGAAAATACTAAAATCCAAAGTTGCAGTGATCACGTTTTTTATCCTGCTCATAGTGGGCTTTATCAATGTCGAAAGCGAGATGGGGGATAATGCGGATATATATGCTCAGAATGAACTGGGTAAGATAGAAGGCAGAACAATAGATGATGCTCTTATAAAGGAAATGGTGGATAATCCGGAAGATGAAAATGAATCGCCGCATACATACAGAAATCTGAACCGGTGGGTTGCTTGGATCTGGGGAACTGTTATTCCCGAAGATCTGACCGTTTACAAACTTTCACAGGTCAGAGATTCAGTGATAGAGCAATATATGCTTGATGAAAAGCTTTCTGAAGGAGAGCTTCAATACTGGAAAGAAAAAAGCGACGTTGATTTTCCCGGGGTGTGGCACGATAACATGGATGCCAAAGGATATATTCATGCAACGAGCAATTTGTTTTTATTCGCCATTCTTTTTCTGCTCCCAATGGGCGTTGCGGTTGTATTTGCCATGGAGTATCAGCATAAAACCGATCCTTTGATAAGGGCAAGTAAGTTCGGCGATAAGAGAACTTATTATGCCAAGATGCTCGCAGGAATAACATACGCAGTAGTTAGCATGTCACTTGTGATCGGTATCGCATTGACTTATATGGCTATCAGATACGGAACAGATTGTCTTGGTGTATCGGCACTATTGGTGGATTCCTTTTTACTTATCGATATGACAGCAAAAGAACTGCTTATAAGGATGGTTATGATCATGATCGCATCCTGCGTTATGTTATCGACAATGACTATGTTTTTATCTCAGACATTTAAAAATGCATTTGCTGTACTGGGCGCGATGTTTGGTTTTTGGTTTTTGTGTGCTCTTCTTAATGCAGTAGTTAAGTTCCGGCCCTTATCGCAGTTTATAAGCTCGTTGCCCTACATGGTGGTCGCTACCGATATTGGAAAAGAATACCGTTTGGTCAATATCTTTGGAAGATATTTTACAATATTTGAGTATGCACCTGTCATGTACATTTTATTGGGGATATTGTTTTTAACGCTTGGAAGAATTATATATGGAAGGCAAGAGAGATAAATTATGAGAAACAACTATTTTGGAACGTTGTATCTTTTTGAGTTAAAAAAAATACTTAAGAATAAAGTCGCCATGATCACCTTTTTGATAATGTTGATAGCAGCTATTATTGTTGGCGAGGGCGAAATCTCAGGAAATGCTAATGCTGAAGAAAGGGAGCAGTTTAAGACGATCGAAAGAAGAGTGATCGATGACAGTCTCCTTGAAGAGGTAAAAGAAAATATAAACGAATACGGAGAGTGGGATAAGGTCGATCCAACCTATGAGAACATTGTTTCCTGGGCTCGAAGTAAAGGGGATATTCATAATCTTACTGTGGATGCTCTGGAAAAAGACAGAAATGACAGTATTCAGGAAGCAAAAGAAATGAGTCTTTTATCTCCCGGGGAATATGAATACTGGGAGAAAAGGCAGGATAATATAGACTATCCGGGAACATGGTACGACCCGCTCTATTCATTCGGAATAACTTTGGGACTTTGCGATTTAAGGATCGTTATACTTCTTTTCCTGATTCCCATGGGACTTGCGGCTGTATTTGCTGCCGAGCATCAAAACAAAACCGATTCTATTATAAGAGCTAGTAAGAACGGCGATAAGAGGACGTATTACGCCAAAGTACTTGCGGGTATGAGCTTTGCAATCGTTGGAACGGCGGTGATAGTAGCTTCATTTTTGGGCTATTTCTTTATCAGATGGGGCACATACTATCTTGATCTTCCCATAAATTATAATTACGCATATACATCCGTCAGTCTTACGTTAAAAGAGCATTTGTGGATGCTGACCAAACTTATTATGACGGGAAGTGTTCTGATAGCTGCATTTACACTCTTTTTGTCACAGACATTAAAAAATGCATTGGCGGTAATGGGAGTATCCCTTGGAGTGTGGTTTGTTAATGTGATCCTTGCATCAACGCTTCCGTTTAAAATGAGAGCAGCACAACAATTTATTCAATGGCTCCCACATACGCTGATTGATGATAGAATAGTATACGAATACAGATTGGTGAAGCTGTTTGGAAGATATTTTACAGCTTGGGATTTTGCACCGTTTATGTATATCCTATTTGCCATCATCTTTATAGCGGCGGGAAGATTCATTTATGACAGACAAGAGAGATAGATCAGGGTCACTTAAATATAATCAGATAGAAGAAGAGCTTAAGGCACTTATCCTTGAGGAGAAGATAAAGCCCGGGGAAAAGATGCCTTCCGAGAATGTACTTTCCAAGCAGTATGGCGTAAGTCGTCAGACTGTCAGGAAGGCTATTTCGGATCTTGTAAATGAGGGCTTTGTCTATGCGGTTCAGGGCAGCGGAACGTACTGCTCAGACGCATCGAGGTTTAAGAAGGATTCCAAGGACATCGCGGTTGTGATGACCTATCTTTCGGATTATATTTTTCCAAAGGTAATAAGCGGGATCGACTCGGTACTTTCGGAGAACGGCTACAGCATAGTGCTTAAGAACACCAACAACTCCAGGACCCGCGAGATCAAGTGTCTTGAGGAGCTTATTGAGAAGAACATTGACGGGATAATAATAGAGCCCAGCAAGAGCAATGTCTTTTGCAAGCACAAGGATCTGTACGACAGGCTCGATAAGTACGGCATTCCCTATATTTTTATCCAAGGTTCATATTCGGTAATGGAGGATAAGCCCCACGTTATCATGGATGACGAAAAGGGTGCATATCTTTTGACGGGATATCTTATAAGCCAAGGGCACAAGAATATCATCGGCGTTTTCAAGAGCGATGATACGCAGGGGCAGAACAGGCACAAGGGTTACGCCAAGGCGCTTGCCAAGGCCGGACTTACCTACGACCCCGAGAATGTCATCTGGTTCTATACCGAGGACCGCGCGGTTCATCCCTACACGAATCTTCAGAAGATGATAAAGAGCGGAAAAAAGGTTGATGCGATCGTCGCGTACAACGACCAGATAGCGTTTCATCTGATAAAGGCGATCCGTGAGCTGGGTCTAAAGGTCCCGCAGGATATTTCAATAACGGGATACGATAATTCACAGCCTGCCGCCAACACAGACATAACGCTAACCACGATCGTTCATCCGCAGCAGGAGCTTGGCAAGATCGCCGCTCAGATGCTGCTTAAGATGATCCGAGGTGAAGAAGTGGAAAAAAGAATTGTCGTCGAGCCCGAGCTTGTGATCGGCAATTCATGTATAAAAAGAAAGTGACTTTCGGGTCACTTCTTTTTTTGGCCGAATAACATTTGAGCGTGGGATTTTAAGTTTATTACCTACAACTTGACCACCTGTACGTACAAGTTTGAAAATTAAGACATGTAAATGTTCTGTTGTCTTTTTTGAGAAGGAAGAACAGCGGCACATGGGGTAATAATGTTTTAATGGAGGGTTATAGAATGATTCAAACAAAAGCGTACAAGTTTTGGTTTTGTACAGGTTCTCAGGATCTGTATGGGGATGAGGTTCTGCAGCATGTTGCAGAGCATTCAAAGGAAATAGTTGATGAGCTGAATAAATCAGGGATTCTTCCGTATGAAGTTGTATGGAAACCTGTACTTATCACCAATCAGCTGATAAGACAGACCTTTAACGAGGCCAATGCAGATGAGACCTGCGCGGGTGTCATCACATGGATGCACACATTTTCACCTGCAAAGTCCTGGATACTCGGACTTCAGGAGTTCAGAAAACCTCTTTTGCACCTGCACACGCAGTACAATGAGGAAATTCCTTATGATACGATCGACATGGATTTCATGAACGAGAACCAGGCTGCTCACGGCGACAGAGAGTACGGACACATCGTAAGCCGCATGAGAATTGAGCGCAAAGTCATAGCAGGATATTGGAAGGATAACGAAGTACGAGAGAGAATCGCTTCCTGGATGAGAACAGCCGTAGGTATCATGGAGTCAAGCCACATCAGAGTTATGAGAGTTGCCGACAACATGAGAAACGTTGCGGTTACAGAGGGAGATAAGGTTGAGGCTCAGATCAAGTTCGGTTGGGAAGTTGATACTTATCCCGTTAATGAGATCGCAGACAGCGTAGCAGCAGTAAGCGCTTCAGACGTAAACGCGCTTCTCGACGAGTACTATGACAAATATCAGATTGTTCTCGACGGAAGAGATCCCGAAGAGTTCAAGAAACATGTAGCGGTTCAGGCTCAGATCGAGCTTGGCTTTGAGAGATTTCTTGAGGAAAAGAACTATCAGGCGATCGTTACTCACTTCGGAGATCTCGGCGCACTCGGCCAGCTTCCCGGTCTTGCAATTCAGAGACTTATGGAGAAGGGCTACGGCTTCGGTGCAGAGGGTGACTGGAAGGTTGCTGCCATGGTTCGCCTTATGAAGATCATGACTGCAGGCATGAAGAACGCCAAGGGTACTTCAATGCTTGAGGATTATACATATAACCTTGTAAGAGGAAAAGAGGGTATTCTCGAAGCACACATGCTTGAGATCTGCCCGACTATCGCAGAAGGACCTATCAGCATCAGGGTTAAGCCTCTTTCAATGGGCGACAGAGAAGATCCCGCAAGACTTGTATTCACATCCAAGGAAGGAAAGGGTGTTGCCACATCACTTATCGATCTTGGCAACAGATTCCGTCTCATCATCAACGAGGTTGAGTGTAAAAAGACAGAGAAGGCTATGCCTAATCTTCCCGTAGCAACCAACTTCTGGACACCTTATCCGGATCTTTATACCGGTGCTGAGGCTTGGATCCTTGCAGGTGGAGCTCATCACACTGCTTTCTCATATGACCTTACGGTTGAGCAGATGGCAGATTGGGCTGAGATGATGGGCATCGAAGCAGTTATCATCGACAAGAATACAACTATCCCCGCATTCAAGAAAGACCTTAAGCTCGGAGAAGTATTCTACAGATAAAAAATACAGCAAATGACATTCTCTTTTATATCCACATAAAAGCATTTTTTCCTAGGGGGCCGCTGAGTAATATCAGCGGCCTTTTTTTATGGATCCCAATAGAAGAAAGAGGATGTTCTAATTTTGACAGTATCCGGTGCGAAATATAATAAGTGCCGACAGTTTTTAGATGGTAAAATATAATTGATTTTTGCGAACGAATCTCATTTTGATCAGGAGGGAAAAATATGAAGAACCAAAATGATGTATATAAGCTTTCAAACGGTGTCGGTGTTCCTTGCATTGGCTTCGGAACATGGCAGACTCCCGAAGGAGATGTTGCGGTAAGCAGCGTAGAGCATGCCATAAAAGCCGGCTATCGTCACATTGATACGGCACAGGTTTACGGAAACGAAGAGGGTGTCGGAAAAGGCATCAGAATAGGTATTATAGATGAGGGACTTACAAGAGAAGATATCTTTGTGACAACCAAGATCTGGAATGACAAGCACAGCTATGATCTTTGCAAGAGCTCTTTTGACGAATCACTCAGAAAACTCGGCCTTGATTATGTTGACATGCTTCTTATTCACTGGCCCAATCCCGCAGCGTTCAGAGACCGCTGGGAAGAGGCTAACGCTGAGACTTGGAGAGCAATGGAAGAGCTGTACGAGTCAGGAAAGGTTCGTTCCATCGGTATTTCCAACTTCAGACAGCACCATATAGAGGCACTTCTTAAGACTGCCAAGATCAAACCCATGGTCAATCAGATAAGACTTTGTCCCGGCGCAACTCAGGACGAGCTCGTGGCATATTGCAAAGAGCAGGGAATGATTCTTGAAGCTTACAGCCCTCTCGGAACAGGTCAGATCTTTGATGTTCCCGAGATGAAAAAGCTCGCTGAAAAGTACGGAAAGAGCATCGCTCAGATATGCGTTCGTTTCAGTCTTCAGATGGGATTCCTTCCCTTACCTAAGTCAGTTCATGCGGACAGGATCAAAGAGAATCTCGATGTATTTGATTTTGAGCTTGAGGCCGGCGATGTTAAGCTTATCGCAAATCTCAAGGGCTGCGTAGGATACGAGAGCGATCCCGATACAAGACCGTTCTGATCATAGCGCGTTTTTTACCAAAATTTATCCCCCGATGGGGTAACGAAAGGATCATAAATGAAATATATCGACATCGTAAACGGACCGCAGAAGGCGTCCGCTATTATACAGGGCTGCATGAGAATGCCTTCTCTTTCAAAAGAGGAAGCGGCAAAGGTTATAAAGACAGCTTATGAGTGCGGCATCAACTTTTTTGACCATGCAACCTGCTACGGGGCGGGAGAAGCGGAAGTGCGTTTTGCGCAGGCCCTCCCTTTGACGGGACTTAAGAGAGAAGACATCTACATTCAGAGTAAGACCGGAATCTATCCCGACAGACAGGAATTTGACTGGACAAAAGAGGCTATTCTTTCAGCCGTAGACGGAATCTTATCCAGATTACAAGTTGAATATCTTGATACACTTCTTTTGCACAGACCGGATCTTTTGTTTGATCCCGAAGAAGTCGCAGAGGCTTTTGACAAGCTTGAAAACGAAGGCAAGGTGCGTCATTTTGGCGTAAGCAATCTCATGCCGATGCAGATTGAGCTGTTAAAAAAATGTGTGAAGCAGCCCCTTGTTATCAATCAGGTGCAGCTTTCACTTGAGCAGTCGCAGCTCATAGATCAAGAACTTTACATGAACAACAAGACAACCGATATGTCTTTTATGCGAGACGGAAGTGCGCTTGATTACTGCAGGTTAAAAGACATAACGATACAGGCGTGGTCACCTCTTCAGGTCGGAATGTTTAAGGGAACTTTTATCGATAATCCTGAATTCCCTGCGCTCAACAAGGCGCTTGAAGAGCTCGCACAGCGCGAAGGCGTATCCAAAACAGCGATCGCAATCGCTTGGATCCTTCGTCATCCCGCCAAGATGCAGGCAATCATCGGCACTATGAATCCCGATCACATCAAGGATGTATGCGATGCTACAAAGGTAAATCTTTCTCATCACGACTGGTATGAACTGTATCTCGCGTCGGGAAAATTCTTGCCATAAGGTTTATTCTTGTTGTGACGTAATAGTTTTTTCGGGAGATTAATAAAAAGTAATTGTTAATATTTAAAATAGAGAGTCTGTCTGCGGATAGGCTCTTTTTTATTGCTATATTATTCAAGGATATGATAAAATGTTTACAATTTATTAAGGCTATTTTTGCAAAAGGAGTTTGGGAATGAAAAAGAGTGAAAAGCAGAATCGTATTATATGCTTTATTGTTTTTGGGGCATTGTTTTTGATCGGAGCATGGTTCTTTTTCTCCGATTTGAAAAATATCGTAAATGAGTTCACAGGTGGACATGAGAAACTTAATTCTGTTCTTGCAAACGGGGATATCGATAACGCCGATTTTGAATATTATGATACGGAAATCGACGCTTCTCTAGGCCGCTTTGCAAGCATGACGGAGGGCAATGATGAAAAGGAAGTCTATTTCATAGTATGGCTGAGTGATGATTCCCTTGCGGCTGCAAAGGTTGGGCGTACAAAGGACAAAAAAGAATTTGACAGAATAGCTGATGAAACATGGGCATATGTAAATGGAGAAACCGATTATTTTACTAAAGATACTTTTAAAGGAACGGTAGAAATCAGACATATGAATGGTGAACTACTCACTATGTATTCACAGACTATAGAGGATATGGGGATAACTGAGGACGATTTTGTTATAAGAGACGTGCTCCTTGATTTTGATGAAGGTAGAATGATCAAGCATGATGCCATAGTGTTTGGAATAATGGGACTTATAGGCTTGGTGGGACTAGTTATTATACTTTTGCCTTCGCGCAAAGATAATATCAAAGAGTCGGGAGTAAAGATCGATGCCGAGAAGGTTGATCTCGTTTCGTATAAGCAGGCGAAAAAAAGAATAACTAATCCCGAGATAAAAAGAAATTACAACAAGCTTAGAACAATAGCAGCGCTGTTCCTTGTTCCGTTCATTCTTCTTCTGGTGATTCCTGCGGGGCTTTATGCTTATACTTCCTATGCTAATGCAAATGGGAATGCGGATACAAGGAAAGCCAAATATGACATTTCAAGCCATGAAGTCTTGAATAATGCAAAAGAGAATGGGACAGCCACGATTTCGACCGATAGTGTTCCGTATGTGTTGTATTCGGTGGATGGAGAAGCATATTACCTTGTAAAGCATAATGATGAGTATTATGTGGCAATCATTGATTCGCAAAGCTTTTCTAAGATAAAAAGTGAAATTGAAGAAAAAGGAAGTTATACTCTCTATGGATTTCTTCAGGAACCGGATTCCAAGGTTAAAAGTGATCTTATTGAAGATATAAATGCAATTCTTGATACGTCTTATGACTTAAGTGAGTATGATTCAAACTTTGGAAAATATGCCCTTAATGTAGATGAGGAATATGCGGGTGCGGGTGTTCCACTTAAAAAGATAAGAGATTTTATGGCTATATCAGCTATCTTTATATTATGCTTTGCGATATTCGGATTCAGCGGTCATGCAAAATGCAGATATATGATAAATTGTTTGAGACATTTCAGCGATTCGGAATATACCATGCTTGAAAAAGAACTGTCGAGCGGAAACTGTGAAAGATTTCCGCAGAACCTGATACTTACCGAGAATTTTATTGTGATGCTCTACTCGTATTCGGCTTATAAAGATTCTTCTGCCAAGGAAAATTCAATATTTTTTGCCAAGTACAGCGAAATAAAATGGATATATCCGGCTAACTACGCTATGGCGGGAAAAGTTACCAATTTTGGCGTCAAAGTATACGGAGATCAAGTTGGAACATGCAATCTTATCGGGCTTCCGAGTAATGAAAGCGGTGTAGCAACAATAAACCGCGTATTATCTATACTTAAGGAAAGATGTTCCAACGCTGTATTTGGATATACTGAAGAAAACAAGCAGAAGTTCGGAGTGTGATTATTTCCGGCGCTCAACATGATTGGTGCACGCGTTAACTCGCGTCGGGAAAATTCTTGCCATAAATTATTTATGTTGGTCAAATTATGAGGATAAGGGGCTTGAATGAGCCCCTTATGTTTTTGATTGACAATATAGGATTTATCCTATATCATAATAATAAGAGGTACATATGAAATTTAGTGTTGTTTTTTATGAGAAAGAAAATGGTGATCAACCTGCCAAGGAATTTCTGCTTTCTCTGGATAATAAGATGCGTGCAAAGATGGTTGATACAATTTCGCTTTTGCAAGATAATGGAAACGAATTGAGAAAGCCTTATTCAGAGCATTTATCGGATGGGATATTTGAGTTAAGAGCAAAAGTAGGTTCTGATATTTCCAGAGTTTTATATTTCTTTTATGTGGATCGTAAGATAGTATTGACTAGCGGATTTGTCAAGAAAACGCAGAAGACACCGCCTAAAGAATTAAACAAGGCAAAGAGATACCGTGATGATTATTACAGAAGGGAGGGCAAATCATGAGTAACAAGTTTGATGATTTTTTAAAAGAACAATTAAAGGATCCTGAATTCCGTGAAGAATATGAAGCGCTTCAACCTGAACATGCGGTGATTCAAGCAATTATTGATGCAAGAAAAGATTCCGGACTTACACAAAAAGAACTTGCGGATAAAACAGGTATTGCCCAAGGTGATATTAGTAAATTGGAGAGAGGAACTGCTAATCCATCACTGAAAACATTGCAGCGTCTCGCAGCCGGAATGGGAAAAGTTCTTAAGATAGAGTTTTTGCCGGATGGTAAAATGATGCATGGGTAAGGGGTTTATTAATATATGTATATAGATTAAAATATAGTGGTGTTTATTCCCTCAGATAGTATCCGTATGGATATTATTTGGGGGAATTATTTAGAAATCTATTTATAATAGTTATATTGTTAGATATTAGAGAGGTTATGGTTATGATAGTTAAAGTCAGCTACAAGAAATTAAGCAAGGAAATATTAAACGCACTTTCAGCAGGCGTTATGGATCTTCAAGATGTTCAAGCTCTTCGTAAGAATGTTGAAGAATATATAATTCCCAAAAAGAAAGCATTTATCTATATTATTGTTTTAATGATCGTAACGTTCGGGGTTATGGGTGGATCGTCAATAAAGAATATGAGCAAAAACGGACCGGTTGATTATTCGTTGTTACTATTCATTATCGCGCCTGTAATAGTAGTGCTTGCCTTAGGTCTTGCGCTTGGTGCGTGGATTAACTTTGGTATGATAAAATCTCAATATAACTCTGCACTTAAAAAGGGTTATCCGCAGATGTATGAGGAGCTTAAACTATGAGCGAGATTGACAGACTCAAAAAAATAGTACAAACACTTAGAAGCGAGAATGGCTGTCCGTGGGATAAAGCGCAGACGCATATGAGCTTAAAACCGGGATGTATCGAAGAGGCAGCAGAGGTTATCGGAGGCATCAATATCCTTAATGAGACGGGCGACGCCGACAATCTCAAGGAAGAACTCGGAGATCTTTTGCTTCAGGTCATGTTCCATTCCGTGATGGCAGAGGAAGAGGGATACTTTACATTCGACGATGTCGTAAAGACAATCTCCGACAAGATGGAAAGAAGGCATCCTCATGTTTTTACGGATGTGAAATTCAACTCCGAAGAGGAGCTTCACGCCGCATGGGCTGAGATAAAGAAAAAGGAAAAAGAGGGCAAGGAGTGGTACGCGGATTATCTGCCCGGTGCTTTTAACGAGGCGCACAAACTTATTGATAAAGCGCAGGAAAGAAAAGGCTTTAAATAAAACTTGCAGAAGGGAAAGAGGAAATGGGAAAGAATAACAATGGTAACAACGATTACAATGGCTTTTCGGGAATGACAACAGGCATGTGCCTCGGACTGTGCTTTGGAGTAGCAATCGGAGCGGCACTCGGTGATATAGTATTATGGCTTTGCATAGGAATTGCACTTGGTCCCGCAATCGGATCGCTTCTTGATAAACAGAAGAAAAATGATGATACATCCGAAGGCAACATTTTAGAAGACAGCACTTCCGAAGATAATACTTCCGAAGATAACACTTCCGAAAATATCACCGATAATTCAGAGAAGTGAACAAGTAGATATTTATACGGGGGCTGACATGAATTACAGGATAGTTGAAGACTTAAATGAAATGAAGCTGGATGATATCGTAAGACTTCTCAGGATGACTTACTGGGCAGACAAACGTCCCGTTGAAAGAATCGAGAAGTCGATAAATAATTCGAAGTGCTACGGACTCTATGTTGATGAGGCCGAGAGTTTGGTGGGATTTGCAAGGATCATAACAGATTATGCAACGAATTATTATCTTTGCGATGTCATAATTGATGAAGATTACAGACATCAAGGTCTGGGTAAAGCGCTTGTGTCGCACATTGTTTCGGCGCCTGAGCTTGAAGGTCTTCGAGGCATTCTTGTAACCAAAGATGCACAGCCTCTTTATTCGCAGTACGGCTTTGAAGTTGTAAATGACAGAGCAATGTTCAAGGCTGCGAACTGATCCGCAGGCGTGGATCGGTTTTCTATTTTTCTATTTTTAAGGAGTACTTTTTAAAATGATTCTTTTACAGCAGATGATTGTTCTTTTTATTCTTATGATCGCGGGAGCAATCTGCAGAATGACGGGACTTATGGATGACAAAATCTCGAAAGGAATGTCGGGACTCGTTATCAATCTTGCAAGCCCTTGCTTTATCATAACCGCAGGAATGAACAAAGGAGAGATTATTTCCAATAAGCAGCTCATAACCTGCGTCATCTCTGTAATAATCGTATATGCGGCGATGATCCTTATCGCCATGGTGCTTCCTTACATACTCAGACTTGAAAAAAGACAGTTCGGAACATACCGTGTGATGACTCTTTTTTCAAATATCGGATTCATGGGCTTCCCCATTATATCAGCAACCTACGGAAGTGTCGGACTTTTGTACGCGGCATTTTTTAATTTCGGATTCAATATTTTGTTCTATACATACGGAATTCAGATTGCGCGAAGCGGCTCGGAAACAGAGGGAGAGACATATAAGTTTTCTTTTAAGAGTCTTATAAATCCCGGAATCGTGGCCGTTATCGTAGCACTTACTCTTTATCTTACGCATGTCTTAGTTCCGGAGCCCATAGCCAACGCGGTTACATATCTAGGAAACCTCACAGTGCCGCTTAGCATGATGGTTATCGGTTATTCACTTGGAGGAACTAAGTGGAAGACTCTTTTAAAAGATTATAAGCTTCTTATCTTCACGATAATCAAGCTTATCGTTATTCCTTTGATCGGAATTCCCGTTGCCAAACTGTTTATCAGTGACAGCATACTTATCGGCGTTATCCAGATCATGATAGCAACTCCCGTAGCCAGCATGTGTGCTATGCTTGCGCAGTATTACGGCGGCGATGAAGAGACGGCTACTCGCACGATCGCGCTCACAACACTTCTTTCCGTCGTAACGATCCCGCTTGTGGGCTGGATGGTGCTTTGACAAAAAGATAATTGAAAAAGAATAATACAAAAAAACAGGACCCATCTTCTCAAAACAAGGAGGTGGGTCCTTTTCGTGCAATGCGGGGACATCACACGAGGTGGGGGTATAAGGAAATAACATGTTGCCATGTTATTTTTCAAAATAAGTGTAATTCTGTCTGATGTGTTCGTGCATAAGCTGCTCGGCAAGATCGGCGTCTTTTGCCTTCATAGCACTTATTATTTTCTTATGGAAAGTAAGTGCGGGCTTATACTTCATCTTCTCAATTACAGAATTCATGGACTCCGTAAGAACATTAAGGAGTATCTCATAAGCCTTGATGATCATAGGATTCCCGGTCAGATTAACAATCTTCATATGGAACTTAAGATCATAATTGGAAAAGGCTTTCTTGTTATCTTCATCAGCTGCCTTTTTCATCTTGGCTAAAATATCTTCAAGCCAAAGATCTCAACAACGCACTTGATACAGGTCACGGCGTTGGAACACCCATGATCCTTACTAGCGTGGTTCAGGAGATGCTTCAGTGGCTCCACAACAATGATTGCGGAAGTGACGATCACAGTGCTATCCTTAAGTATTATGAGAAGATTTCAGGAACGGAAATGAGAAAAATAAAATAAATTTATTTGGAGAGTGTTCTTATGAAAATGTTATTTGCTTCGGACTCTTTTAAAGGAAGCTTGTCCAGTGAGCAGACGATCGGTCTTCTTACAAAGGCTGCAAAAGAAGTATTCATAGATTGTGAGACGGTAGGAGTGCCGGTCGCCGACGGCGGAGAAGGAACCGTAGATGCGGTTGTCCAAGCTGAAAACGGTGAGCTTATAAGCTGCATGGTTCAAGGCCCTTTAATGAATGAGGTTGAAGCAAGGTACGGAATATTCGGAGGGGATGAGGCTATCATTGAGATGTCGGCCGCATCGGGACTTACGCTTGTTCCCGAGAGGAGAAGAAACCCGATGAATACCACAACATTTGGAACGGGACAACTGATCCTAGACGCACTTAACCGCGGATATAGAAAGCTTACGATTGCTATCGGAGGCTCCGCAACAAATGACGGCGGAATGGGATGTATCAGAGCTCTCGGAGTTCGTTTCCTTGACAAGGACGGATGCGAACTCAAGGGTTACGGAAGAGATCTGATCAAAGTCAGAGACATCGATATATCAGGTATCGACCCAAGAATAAAAGATTGCAACATTGTGGTAATGTGTGATGTCAATAATCCCCTTTGCGGAAAAGACGGAGCGACATGGACTTTCGGAGCGCAAAAGGGCGCAACACCCGAGATTCAGGAACAGCTTGAAAAGGGGATGTGCAATTACCGCGATGTAATTAAGAAATGCTTTGATATTGACTGTGACACCATTAAAGGTGCCGGGGCAGCAGGCGGACTCGGAGCTGCGCTTTCGGTATTTCTTAAAGGAAAGATTAAGCCGGGGATAGATACCGTGCTGGATCTGATAAGCTTTGACGACAGGCTAAAAGGCGTTGATCTTGTTATTACCGGAGAAGGAAGAACCGACTGGCAGAGCTGCTTTGGAAAAGTAATGCAGGGCGTAGGCATTCGTGCCAAGGCCAAAGGAATTCCCGTATTTGGCCTATGCGGGTCACTTGGGAAAAATGCACTTGATATCTGCGATTACGGAATAGCATCACTTATGACCACGGTCAATTCACCTATGGCGATCGAAGATGCTATGGGTAATGCAGAGGAATTATATTATGAAGGTGCTATCAGAATGTTTCGCTTTATAAAAGCGGGAATAGAGATCGGAAAAAAAGTTTGATGACGAGAGCTTCGAGAAATCGAAGCTCTTTTCATGTATAATAGAAAAGTGGACTATGGGGACGGGGTTAGCGGTCCACTTTACGGAGGTGCGACATGTTTAGAAAAATGAGAAGATTCAATCAGCAGATTACCGATGAGGAATGCATTGAAGTTCTTAAGAATACAAAAAGAGGCGTGCTGTCTCTTATAGGCGACGACGGCTATCCTTATGGCGTTCCGCTTGTCCACTGGTACTGCGAAGAGGACGGTAAGATATATTTTCACGGAGCCAAAACCGGACACAAGAACGATGCCATAAAGAACTGCGACAAAGCTTGCTACACTGTCCTTAATGACGGCTACCGCGAAGAAGGCGAGTGGGCTCTTAATTTCAAGAGCATTGTCACTTTCGGCAGGATCAAACTTGTTGAGGACGAAGAAAAGGCAAAGAAGATCTGTATCGCCATGGTCAAGAAATTCACCGATGACGAAGCCTTTCTCGAGAAAGAGCTCAAGTTCTTTTTCCCTGTGGTTCAGTGCTTTGAGCTTACGCCCGAGCATATGACCGGAAAGAGGGTTAAGGAAGAGTAACTATGAGCAATCCGTGGGAAGACATCAGTCTGGATACTTACGAGAATCACATGAAGCTTGATTCGGTTAAGCCCCTTCAGACACTTAACAAAATAATGAAGGCGCAGTTTGAAGCCTATCCCGTAAAGACAGCGATGGTTATAGGCGTCGCCGGCGGTAACGGCTTGGAGCATGTTGATCCATCTAAATATGAGACTGTCTATGGAGTCGATATCAATGGAGAGTACCTCAAGGCAGCGTTTGAGCGATACAAAGAGCTTGTCGATTCCGGGATATTTAAGCTTTTAAAGACTGATATTATTGACGAAGCTGCTAACTTGCCGCACGCCGAGCTCTTGATAGCAAATCTTTTGATAGAGTACGTGGGTTATGAGGCTTTTTCTAAGTCCGTTTCTGTGGTTAATCCGAGGTACGTTTCCTGTGCAATCCAGATCAACGAGGATGTTCAAAACTGGGTCTCCGATTCGCCCTACATTCATGCATTTGACGGCCTTGACGAGGTCCATCATCAGATGGAGGAAAAAGAGCTGGCTTCATTCTTGGAGCGAATCGGCTATTCTGAGATTTCCCGGACAAAAGAGCCTTTGCCGAACGGCAAGGCACTTGTAAGGCTGGATTTTGAGAAGACCTGACAGAAAGAACGAGAAATAGAATGAACACTACGATAACTGAAGACGCAAAAAGATATATCGAAGAAATCTTCAAGAATAACGCTGACGGGCACGACGCAGGCCATTCGCTTCGAGTGTACACAAACGCTATGAAGATTGCTGAGGCTTATCCCGGGTGTGATCACAATATCATAGCGCTTTCGGCGTTACTTCACGATGTTGACGATCATAAGCTTTTTAATACGGAAAACAATGCTAATGCGAGAGCTTTTTTGACAAGTAATAATTGTGAGGCAAAAGAGATTGAGCAGATATGTACGATCATAAACGGAGTTTCTTTTAGCAAAAACAGAGGAAAAAGACCTGATACTCTCGAGGGACAAATAGTTCAGGATGCAGACAGACTCGATGCTATCGGTGCAATAGGCGTAGCAAGAACATTTGCTTACGGCGGCAAGGCCGGAAGATCTTTGGAGGTTTCGCTTCAGCATTTCTTCGATAAACTGCTGCTTCTAAAAGATGAGATGAACACCGAAGAAGCTAAGAAACTAGCTGCTTCGCGCCATAAGTACATCGAGGATTTTATTGAAGAATTTAACGCGGAGAAAGGCGTTTGAGTTCGCGGAGGAAAGAATTATTGCTTGAATATCATAAGACTACAGACTCGGAAAAATATGAGATATGTGAGTGGAAATATTCCGGGGAATATGCAATTTACAACAATCCATCGTATGGCGAACAGCTTGAGAAGGGAATTGGGTTTGCGAACCCTCTGAACAATTTCTTTTCAGTGTATGATGGATCAAAGCTTGTCGGATACTTTAATCTTATAGATGAAGATAAAGAAGTTTTCTTTGGAATCGGCGTAAATCCTGAATTATGTGATAAAGGCTATGGGCAGGAAATCACGAAGATAGCGTGTGAGCTTTCACATGATCTTTATCCCGGAAAGCCGATTTATCTTGAGGTTAGAACATGGAATATGCGAGCTGTTAAGTGCTATGAAAAAGCGGGATTTGAAGTTGTCGGCGATCCGATAGTGCAGACAACTCGTATCGGAGAAGGAACTTTTTATCATATGGTTAAAAGATGATCCTCAGGCGGATCCGAGCGCAAACTACGTAGATAAAGAATAAAAACTTATAAATGAAATTTTTAAATGATAACAAAACGGCTGCAATGGTAACGAAAGATAACAAAACATAACAAAAGATAAAATATGTGGTATAATAATAACAAAACATAAAAAACTGCGATAAATGATAAAAATGGAGAAATGTTATGGAGAAAAGAGTAGATCCTTTTACCAGAACCCCCGGAATTGCCGGTGCAGCCTATATTGATACCAAAATAGCAGATGAAATAATAGATAATTTTACAAGCGATGAGTCATCAAAATATGTTTATAAAATAACCGGGCTCAGAGGGGCCGGTAAATCAGTAGAGTATGGAAAGGTTATACGTACACTGAAGGATAATAAGAAGTGGTTGGTATATCCTCTTTCTGCCGCCGGAGACGTTGTTAAGACTCTTATATCTAAAATGAGCATGGAAAGCTTTATTGATTCAAAGAGCAGGACAACAGAAGTCAGTTCTTCGGTATCGGCAAGTGGAGATATTTACGTGGCTTCGGGAAAAGGTGAAGTCAATATTGGAAAAAAGATAGCTGAAAATGAGCATTATTATTCAGATGAAGCAACGCTCGTTAAAATGGTTTCTGAAGCGAATAAAAAGAAATACAATGTCCTTGTTGGTGTTGATGATATTTCGAAGACTCCCGAAATGGTCAAACTATTATCTATGATAGGATCGATGATATTGGAAGGAATGCGTATTTATTTAGTTGTGACCGGTCTAGCCGAAAATATTGAAGAGTTCTCATCAGAGAAAAATTTAACGTTTTTTAAAAGGGCTGATGAGCTTGAGATAAAAGGATTAAACAAATTTGATATCACTGCAATGTATCAAAAACTATTGAAAATAGACACACTGGAAGCAAAAAAAATAGAGGAAGAAACTAAGGGATATGCATATGCATATCAGGTATTGGGCTCGCTATATTACGGTAAGCAAAAGAACGAAACAATAAGTGATCTCATTCCTGAATTTGAAAGAATATTGTTCAGAGATTCATATGATCTGGTTTGGAAATCACTTAGTAAGGGTGAAAAAGAGGTAATCAGATGTATATGCAGAACTAAGGATGGGAAGGCTGAAGATATAAAGAATCTAATGAAAAATAAAGCTTCCTATCCGGTATATAGAAGCAGATTACTTAACAAGCATCTTGTCAACGATGAAGAAAGAGGTTACATGAAAATTAGACTTCCGCATTTCGACAGATTCGTAGAAATATGGGGAGAAGAGTAATGTGTTATATATCTAAGGAAATAGAAAAAGAGGACAAATAATGGCTTTGCAGATGACTCACATGGTTGTTGCTTATAAGCTTGCTGAGCATTTGAAGATAAAAGAGAATATACCGGAATTTATTTTAGGTTCCATAGCTCCCGATTCTGTCTGGTTTTCGGATTCGTATATGGAGAAAAAGATTCATTCGCACTGCTTTGAATGTTGTGGGCCGTGGGGTGAAACGCAGGATTATGTCAGATGGATAGAGAACATAAAAGAGTTTTGGAATAAGTATGTGACACAGGAAAAAGACAGCAGAACAAAAGCTTTTTTGATAGGGCTCTGTGTGCACAATCTGACGGATTACTGTTTTGATATTATGATCTGGAGTGTGCTGAAAAAGAAACTGATCCCGCCCATGACCTTTGATGAGTTTAAAGAGGTTTATTATCCGGAAGCACGTAGATTTGATGAATGGTTATATCAAAATTGTGAATGTACAAAAGAGATTTTTGACCTGTTGGATGATTCAAAAGAGCTTGATTTTGAAGACTATGTTTTTGCAGAAAACCAGGTTACCATGAAAAAACATTTTGCTAAGACGCAGTATAATATTCAAGAAAAGGTTGATGCTTCCGTGAATAAATACTTTACTTTTGATATGCATCAGTATTTTATCGAAGAGGCACCGAATAAGATTTGTGAGCTTATAAAAGGATTTTTATATAATGAAAAATAAATCAAAGAAAAAAAGGAAGATTCTTTTGGTTATTCTTTTTCTAATAATTATTCTTACTGTTTGGTATGAAAAACCTGTTACAGAGATCATCAGCATAAGAGGCAAAGGGAAGATCGATACACCTGTCAGATTTGCGCTTGTTACAGATCTTCATTCTTGTTACTACGGAAAAGATCAGAAACGACTTACGGATCTGATAGACAACGGCAAGGTTGACGGAGTTCTTTTGTCCGGAGATATTTTTGATGACAAGTTTAGTGATACGAATGCCAAGATTTTCATGGAAGCAATCTCGAAAAAGTATCCATGTTTTTATGTGACCGGCAATCACGAGTTCTGGAGCAAAAGAGAAAACGAAACAAAAGAGTATCTTAAATCCATGGGAGTTACCGTTCTTGAGGGAAATGCGAGCACAATAGAAATAAAAGGAAACAAGATAGATATTTGCGGAGTTGACGATCCGACCTACATGAAGAACGATGAGTGGAGATCACAGCTTACCAAAGCAAGTGAAAAGTCAGATCCGGAGCATTACAGAATTCTTTTATCACACAGACCTGAAAAAGTGGATGTGTACAGAGAGTACGATTTTGATCTGGTGGTTTCCGGACATGCTCACGGCGGGCAGTGGACTATACCTTTTTTGCATATGGGAACCGCGGCGCCTAATCAAGGTCTTTTGCCCAAATATGTCGACGGCCGGTATGATCTTGGAAACGGAACCGAGATGATAGTAAGTAGGGGACTTGCGAGGGAGAGGATGCCGTATCCCAGATTTTTCAATCATCCCGAGGTCGTGCTTATAGATATAGGAAAGTGAAAAACGGATTTTGCAAAATATAAACATCATTTATAATGATTAGGTTATTAGGAGGATTTTTTATGCACTACACTTATAATCCGAAGGGAGTATGTTCAACTGAGATCAATTTTGATCTCGATGAAAACGGCAAGATTTCAGGGCTTCGCTTTACAGGCGGATGCAACGGCAATCTGAAAGCTATTGGCAGGCTTTTGGAAGGTCAGGACGCTAAGAATGCGGCTGAGATACTTAAAGGAAATGACTGCGGCGGAAGAGGAACATCTTGCGCTGACCAGCTTTCAAAGGCTATCTTCGAGGCGCTTAATTCATAACTTGTAAAAAGAGGTTACTTAAATGAGGTTTTATGTAGATTTTGATGATTGTCTTTGCGAGACGGCGAAGGCATTTACCGAGATAGCAACGAGGTTTTTCGGAAAAAACGTTCCTTACGAAGAGGTGCGTTTTTTTAACCTGCAGGAGTCTTTTGATCTGACGGATGAAGAATATGAACAGCTTATGAGCGAAGGCCATCGCCCGGAGGTGCTTCTTTCTTATGAGGAGACGCCGGGAGCATCGAAGGTGCTTAATGAGCTTATAGACAAGGGGCACGAAGTTTTTATCATAACGGGACGTCCGTCCAATTCTTTTGAAGCATCCAGAAGATGGCTCGACGAACACGGCTTGGAGCGCGCAACTCTCTACTGCCTCAATAAATACGGCAGAGACTTTTTTTACAAAAAAGGCGAGTTTAATCTGGAACTTGAAGACTATTACAAGATGTCTTTTGACTATGCCATTGAGGATTCACCCATGGCATTTAAGTTTTTTGACCATTTGCCGGACTTAAAGGTTATGGTCATCGACAGGCCCTGGAACAGAGAGCACGAGCTTCCGGGCAGCAATTATACAAGGTGCTCCGGCTGGGAGCAGATCAAGGAAAAAATCATGCTTGACTCTCACATTATGTGAGGGATTATCGTTGTAGTGAGCTCAGGAAAACATCCATGGAGGTAAGTACAAATGCTTAAAATAGGAGATTTTTCAAAATTATCCAGAGTAAGTATCAGGATGCTGCGTCACTACGATGATATCGGACTTTTAAAACCGGCGGAAATTGATGAGTTTTCGGGGTATAGGTATTATCATGAGGAACAGCTTTTTACCATCGGAAGGATCACGGCATTAAAAGATATGGGATTTTCCCTTGCAGATATTATCAAGATGCTTGATAACTATGATGATAAAGAAATGATGGACAATTTTTTTTCGGAAAGACAAAAGGAATTATCCAAGCTCTCCGAAGAAACGCAGTATAAGCTGATGCTTCTGGATTCAGCACGTAAGAGGCTGAGGAAGGAGCAAAACATGAGTTATGATGTAACTGTAAAGACTATACCGGAAAGATATGCGGCAACGGTTCATATGATAGTTCCTCGCTATGAGGATGAAGGCATGCTGTGGAGTACAATGAGGAGCGAGTGCAATAACTTGAATCCTTCAGATCCTTGTCTTGCGGCAGCTGAATTTCTTGATGACGAATACAAGGAAGAGAACGTTGAGATAATTGCATGGATGACGGTAAAAGGTACTTATACCGACACAGAGCATGTAAAGTTTAAGTCACTTCCCGCGGTTAAGGTCGCCAGCTGTATCCTCAAAGGCAGCTATGACCAAATGGGTGAAGTGTACGCTACGGTGGCGTCATGGATAAAAGAAAACGGATACAAGATGAACGGACACATGTTTAATATATATCATGTGAGCCCGGCTCAGACACAGAATCCAGATGAGTATGTGACTGAGGTTTGTTTCCCGGTTGAATAAAGAATGAAGACAAATGCCGGATCGAGAGATCCGGCATTTGTGTTATTAATTTTTTTGAGCCTTTTCAAGCTCGGCTATTTCCCTTTTTAATTCGGCAATGGTAGCATTTTTATCAGCAATTGTAGCGTCCTTATCTAATAACTGCTTTTTGGTATCATCAAGTTCTTCCTGAAGCTCATCAATCATATATTTAACTGTGTTACGATCAAGTATCTTAAGCTCTTCAGAGAACATATCCATCATCCTTTCTGTGTTCAGACACATGTTATGTAAATCTTGATACATTGGTTTAAAAAGCGGATACTGCTCGATCAGTTTGATAATAAACTCAGGTTCATCGCACCCAATAAATGTAAGCCATGCATCTAATTCGCTTTGTATACCACTATTATGGAGTTTTTCAAGGAAAATATCAACAGGGATGAACACATAGTTCTGGAGCATGTTTAGCACAAGACCGCTATCAGATACGGCTGAGAATTTATGGATGAAAGTATCCTTGAAATCCTTAAATGACCTTGGACTGCTTTCAAGGAAAACAATAGTATAGACCGGTGCTATGTTTTTGTATGAGAAATTGGTTTTAAGCGAATCTCTTACTCTTTTATATTGACGAAGTAGTAAGTCTGCTGAATAGCAGGAAGCTCTTTCTCCTGTAAAAGCATAACCGAGTTTTTGTACTTCAATGTTGGCAAGAGTTCCGTCTTCGAGTTCGACAACTATATCGGTAATTACGAGAGACAGTTCATCTCCGATACGCGTGTTGTCATTTGGCAGTTGGTATTTTACAGTGACTTTTTTGCCGATAATGATGCTTAATAATGCCGATAAGCGTTCAGGCGTGTACTCCGGGTTGAGTATCTCTTTGAAATAGCAGTCATAGAGCATCTTTACGCCTTTGGCACCGGTGCATATTGATAGAAAGTTCTCTTTTTGATCTTCAGTCCAGGTTTCAAATTTTCCGCGAAGATTATCTTTTGAATTGATCTCTTCAAGAACCTGTTCCCTTGTCTTGATCATTGGAAATAATTTAGAAAGATTGTTTTGGCTGTTCATACAGCACCTCCGAAAAAAATAGAATTTAGCGAATCCGCCATATGTCGACATAAGAATGGCCGTTGAAAGACCGTCGACATATTCAATGATATCAGACAAAACTTAAGATTCTCTGTAGAAAAGTATTAATTTTCCTTAAGAAATAAAAAACCGGATTGTGTGATCCGGTTTTGGTGTTGTATTATTCTTTTGATATTGTTGTGCCCATTTCGCTGAATATTTGGTTGATTCTCATGAAGCCTGCGAAGCCTTTGGGTTCTTTGGAAAGAGTATCCAGGCAGGTCTCGAATTCTTTACTGCCGGTATCTGCTTTAGGGATATGCAGTATATATACTTCACCGTTATGGATGAATTTGCAGTTCTTTGCGACATTTGGCTTTTCATATAATGCGCGCATGAGCGCGGGAGAGAAGCAAATGTTTTTTCCAAAATCAAGGGTGATGGAATCCGCGTTGGGATTTTTTCTAAGGGATGTATTTATCATATCGGTGATGATCGTTGCGGTCATCGCGTTGGTTTGCGGCGCTGTCACATTGTTCGGAACTTCGGCATTGCTATTGTGTTCTGAGCTTGCGTGGGTCTGTGATGAGGGTTCGGTTATTTGTTCCGGAATGGTAGTGCTACCCGGTGAAGCGGTATTTGTGGGCGCACTTGGAGGAGTGGTGGGTGTTCCTGTGCCTTCTCCGCTACCTGTGCCTCCTTCGGTACCTGTGCCTGTTGAGGGAGGAGTAATTGTACCTTCTGTAGTCGATATCGGTGCGACTCTATTGTTTTCTATATCATCGGCTGTTGTACCGACCGGGTATATATTTATTTTTCCTGAAGTATATAATCCTGATGTATCGGGCTCTACAGGGGTTCCCGGAGCGGGTGTTTGTCCCGATGGCATTATTCCGTGTGAACCGTTTCCTATTGCGGCTCCTGCACCATAAGTAATAGAATAACTTGTACCAACACCTCCTATAGGTGCAATAGTAAGATTTTCATTTCCTCCACTTCCTCCGGCGGCTGAAACGGTAGCAGAACCGCTAATAATTATTTCACTTGCAGTTCCTTCGTAACCACCACCGATACCTGCTCCGGTTAATCCGCCTGTAGCAATAATATCGCCGCCTGAGATTGTGATATGATCAGCATCACCATTATATCCGCCGCCAATACCTGCTGCGTATTTTCCGCCTGTAGCAGTGATATCGCCACCTGAGATTGTAATATCATTAGCACTGCCATCGATTGTAGTCATGCTGAATCCGCCGCCGGTTGCCGGATTATTAACATATCTTTGACCGCCGCCGATACCTGCGCCGTATTCTCCACCTGTGGCAGTTAACTTATCACCGGAAGTGATTTCTTCGTTCTGTATTGTGAGGTTTCCGTCGTTCCCTTTTTCAATTCCTGCGTGATTATCACCTGATTGAACTGTATTGGTTCCGTTTATTTCGATCACAACATCACCATTACCTGAGGTGGAGATTGCTGCTCCGCCACTCGATTCGGTATCTATATTCACGTTTTCAATCGTGACCTTTGCGGCATTTTCGCCTTCGCCGTGGGATTCGATGCTTATAGTATTTGAAGTACCGCCGGCGTCACTGCATGTTATGACGGTTTCTGTAGTTTCGTTATGTGTATTGGTGTCTTGGGTTACGGTTCTTTCTCCGTTTTCATCAGAATTAACATTGACCGATCCGTTTACAAGATCGTAGTTTTCCGCGTAGGCAACAATAGGCGCAGCTATCAGACCTGCGGCTATTGACATGCTTATTGAAGCGGCAGTGATGGCTATCATACATTTTTTCGGTGCACATGAAAATCTTTTCCTCATAAATTTTATCCTCCGGGCGCCTAATGGCGAAACATATAACATAAGTCTCTCTATTATATAAGTGTCATCTTTTTCCAAAATTCCTAAGTGAAAATTATAAAAAATGGTACAATAGACAGAACAAAGAGTTCATTGTGAAAGGATTGAGGATATATGAGATTTTTAGGGAATGTGATATGGATAATATGCGGCGGACTTTTGAGCGCGATCGGCTGGTGGCTGGCAGGCGTTTTGTGGTGCATCACGGTTGTGGGAATTCCTGTCGGGCTTCAGTGTTTTAAGCTGTCGTCGATTTCGCTGAATCCGTTCGGAAAAGAGATTGTGGATGAAGGCGGCGCGGTGTCGTGTTTTTTGAATGTAATATGGTTCTTTGTTTCGGGACTTGAGCTGGCGCTGGGGAACCTTATGATTGGGATTATTTTGTGCATTACGATCGTGGGAATTCCGTTCGGAAAGCAGTTCTTTAAGATCGCGAGACTTGCGTTGTTTCCGTTTGGAGCAAGAGTTGTGAAGATGAGATGATTGATGAAAAAAATCCCCCGGGGAAAATTCATACCCCGGGGGATGTCTTCATTTCAGATATCGGAGAATAGTATTTCTTTGCATAAGCTCGCTATTTCAGGATTGGCATCTTTATCATCGTCATAATGAATTCTAATACTTCTTACAACCTTATAATCTTCAATGCAGTCGCACATATTCTTTGCATGTTTTAAAAAACTTATGATTATATCATCGCCGTCATCAAACTGCGAAATACCGGGGACCGGGCCCTCATCCAAAAGTCCGTCAATAATATCCCTAATACCGGCAAATTCCTCTTTCGTCGGATTACCTTTTAATATTTCGTAAGCCCCTGACTTAGTCCAACAATCCATTGCCGAATACGCTGGTAAAACATTATTATGCACACCATCTATAAGAAGCCATCTCTTTATCTCATCGGTTACGGCTTCAATTCTTTCGACTGCATGAACTCGTCCCCAGCCATGAACTTTTTTGGCCAGGTTCAATATCTCTTCATTTCCGTTTTTCCAAGCGCGCATTATAAAGACAGAAAACAAGGTAAACTCGTCACAAAGACCTATTGTGCGAATAATATTTTTTACATCCGGCTTTTCATCTGTATTAAATAATTCCAATATACAAAGACCGTATTTAACCGTTTCTTTGCAGGATGAAGTGGTTATAGCGTGAATTGCATATCTTAAACAGTTCGTAGGATTGAGTTTTTCTCTGTTCTGTAAAATATATGCCTGAATATCATCGATTGAATATAATGCACGAGCATGAGTACCTAATTTATCAAAAAGTTGATCTGCTTTGGAAAAGTCTCCGCTTGAAGCTGCAGTTACCGCTCCACCCATTTCTTTCTTGGTCTCATCAGTGTTAGCTGAGCGGCCCATATGATATATGCAAATGCCATCTTCTGCACCATCAGCAAAATGCAGTCTACTATCATCTTTTGTCGGTAAAGAAAAACTCTCAGGAAGTTCGCCATCGACAAGCGTTCCGGAAATAATATCAAATAAGGCTTCCGGCCTGCTTGTGACAGAAGGTGCTTTATCATTATTCTTTTTCCTAAAAAAATCAAACAATCCCATATTCTCTCGCTTTCCGTATTTGGATAATGATTTAAGTTAAAGTATATTATACTTTAGACCGGTGTTGATATGAAGGTTCTTACTTTAGCTTCTACATAAAATCTTAAGAAATTTCGGCGGTATTTCTTAAGATTTACCTGCTATCATAGATAAAGTCGACGGTCTTTCAACGGCCATTCTCATGTCGACGCATGGCGGATTCGCCAAATTCTTTATTACTATGGGAGGAGTTGTTATGAACAACCAATCTAATCTATCAAAATTATTTCCGATGATCAAAACAAGGGAGCAGGTTCTTGAAGAGATTCATTCAAAAGATAATCTTCGCGAAAAATTTGAAACCTGGACTGAAGATCAAAAGGAAAACTTTCTCTCCATATGCACCGGTGCCAAAGGCGTGAAGATGCTCTATGACTGCTATTTCAAAGAGATACTCAACCCGGAGTATACACCGGAACGCTTGTCAGCTTTATTAAGCATCATTATCGGTAAGAAAGTAACCGTCAAATACCAATTGCCAAATGACAACACGCGTATCGGAGATGAACTGTCTCTTGTAATTACCGATATAGTTGTCGAACTTGAAGACGGAACACTTGCCAACATCGAAGTCCAAAAGCTCGGTTATGCTTTTACAGGAGAAAGAGCTTCCTGTTATTCAGCGGACTTGCTACTGCGTCAATACAAAAGAGTAAGAGATTCTCTTAAAACCAATTTCTCATACAAGAACATAGCACCGGTATATACCATTGTATTCCTTGAAAGCAGTCCAAGGTCATTTAAGGATTACAAGGATACCTTCATCCATAAATTCTCAGCGGTATCTGATAGCGGTCTTGTGCTAAACATGCTCCAGAACTATGTGTTCATCCCTGTTGATATTTTCCTTGAAAAACTCCATAATAGTGGTATACAAAGCGAATTAGATGCATGGCTTACATTTAT
>JAEEGJ010003967.1_pt1 | contig 52631 bp, 36 predicted proteins | sample 8958761 | NCBI WGS metagenome assembly JAEEGJ01 (sample SAMN16246546, study PRJNA631951) | gut metagenome | biome: gut microbiome; feature: rumen; material: RS-attached | host: Bos | place: Iran: Karaj | collected 2018-10
CGGCAGAACCGAGTATGACAACGGCGAGAATGATAAACATTACATAATTTGCCATATCGTTACTTCGTTTTGGTGTTAAACTTTCCGATCGTCAGTGGAGCACCTCCGTCAATGAGGTTAGGCAGCGAACCGCCCTTGTACACCTCCTCGTTCAGATGGAGCACCAGTTTCGAACGGTCGAAGACGGCGTTCTCGAAATCGTTGGTAAACTCGATAGCGTCGAAGTTGCAGGCGTTAGTACAGAGCTGGCAGAACATACAGTCGCCCAGGTCGTACGCATAATCGTCGAGCACCTTCTTCTTCTTGCCTGTCTCAGGATCCTCGGCCATGTGGGCTGTAATCTTGATAGTCCCATTGGGACAGGCTTTCTCGCACAATGTACAAGCCGTACACTTGTAACTGCCGTCGTCGTTGCGCTTGAACGTCAAGCGTCCGCGATGACGAGCTGCCACATGGAGCGTGGTCTTGCGGTTCTCGGGATACTGCTCCGTACTCTTGTTGGTGAAGAAGTCCTTGAAGTATTCCTTCCAAGAGGTCTTCATGCCAACGGCCAGCGTCTTGAGCCCGTGCCCGATTTCTCCGAAATATGTTTTGTTATCTTCCATATGCTAGTATTTCTAGTTTTACTAGTTTGACTAGTACACCTTATTTAATATATAAGCCTAAAGCAACTACCACTGTCATCAGCACGAGGTTGATGAGGCCCAGCGGCATCAAGTACTTCCACTCCAGTTTCAGAATCTGGTCGATACGCAGACGTGGGAACGTCCACTTGATCCACATCAGGATCCACACCAGTGCAAAGGTCTTACCCATGAACCATACGATGCCGGGGATGTAGTTCATAACATGATCAAAGGCTTCGATGCCGATGTTCACAGGAGCCCAGCCACCCAGGAACACCGTGGCGGCGATACCTGCGATGATGAAGAGGTTCAGGAATTCAGCAAGGTAGAAAAAGCCGAAGCCCATACCCGAATACTCGGTATGATGACCGGCTGTCAGCTCACTCTCAGCCTCTGCCATATCGAACGGGCCGCGGTTGGCCTCAGCATTACCTGCTACGAGGAACACGAGGAAGGCAATCAGCGCAGGGATATGTCCTTGGAAGATGAGCCATTTCCAAGGACCTGTCTGTGCCTCAACGATCTCAGACATCTGCATCGTACCCGTCAGGATCACAGCAGTAATTAGACAGAGGCAGAGCGACATCTCGTAAGAGATCATCTGCACGGCACCACGCATGGCCGAAACCACAGAGTACTTGTTGTTCGAGCCCCATCCGGCGAGGAAGATGCCCACCACACCGATAGAAGAGATGGCTGTCAGCAGGAACACGCCCACATTGAAGTCCAGCACCGTGGCGCCGTTGTTCCAAGGCAGGAACGAGAAAGCGCCCACGGAACCGATAATCACCAAGAGCGGAGCCACGAGGTAGAGCAGCTTGTCGGCCTTGTCCACGATGAAGATTTCCTTGATGAGCATCTTCAGCACGTCGGCAAACACCTGCAGCAAGCCCCAGTAACCTACTCGCATCGGACCCAGTCGGCACTGGAAGTAGGCACACACCTTACGCTCCATGAAAATCAGTACAATAGCAATCAGCGCATATCCCACGAGGATACCTGTGCCGACCAATATGCACTCAATCAATATCGCCAACCAGTCGGGACATCCTACCGTCACCCGGAGCAGTTGGTCGAACCATTGTGTTATAATAGAAAAGTCGAACATAATTTCTTCAATTTTTCAATTCTTAAATTTTACAATTCTCCGACTAACGGTCGATGTCTGGTATTACTACATCAATAGCGGCACACGTAGCAATCAGGTCAGCAATCTTCTGGCCGCGAAGCATCGGGTCGAAGGCACCTACCAGCGAGAGCCCCATCGGACGCATCTTCATGCGGTACGGGCTCTTGTCGCCACGCGAGTCTAGATACACGCCAAACTCACCGGCCACACCCTCGACACTATAGTACCACTGTCCCTCAGGCACTTTGATAATCGGCTTCTGCTTCACGTAGAAGTCACCCACAGGGATGTTGTCGATTAGCTGCTCGATGATGTTCAGACTCTGGTACATCTCGTTGATGTGAACCAGATAACGGTCCATAGAGTCACAGCCATTAAGCGTGCACTGCTCCCACTTCACCTGATCGTACATGTCGTACGGGTGGTTCTTTCTCACGTCATTCTTCCAACCGGAAGCACGCCCGGCAGGACCGGTCACAGCGTAGTTGATACAATCCTCGAGACTCATCGGGCCACAGTTCTCCAGACGGTTGTGCGTAATGACGTTATCACCGAAAATGTCCATATATTCCTGAATCATCGGACGCAGGTACCTCACGAGATCCTTACAGTTCTTAACGAAGTTTGGATCGATATCGTCCTGCAGTCCACCTATTCTATAATAGTTCTGAATCAGACGACCACCGGTGGTCTCCTCCATGCAGTTCAGCACGTGCTCACGATCACGCATGCCGTAAAGCATACCCGTCAGCGCACCCAGGTCCTGAGCCACACACGAGGTATAGAGCAGGTGGGAGTCTAAACGCTGCAGCTCATCCATAATCGTACGGATGTACTTGATGCGGTCTGTCAACTCTACCTCCATAGCCTCCTCGATCACACCCACCAGAGCGTGACGGTGCTGCATAGCACCCAGATAGTTCAGACGGTCAGTCAGAGCCAGCGTCTGCGGATAGGTCATGCTCTCCCACATCTTCTCGATGGCCCGGTGGATATAGCCGAGGTGAGGATAGATCCGTTTTACCGTCTCACCGTTCAGCACCGTCTGCAAACGCAACACACCATGAGTGGCCGGATGCTGAGGACCAATGTTGATTACATAATCGTCGGTATCAAAGAGCCTGTTCTTCTTGGTCTGCAGATAACCGTCCTTGTCGATGTAGTACTCCAGACCATAGTCCGGCTCCACATCGTCCTCCAGCTTATACTGATCGTTGTACTCCCAGTCCTTACGGAAAGGATAGCCCTTGAAGTCTGAACGCAGGAACAGACGACGCATATCATGATGACCCAGAAATGCTATTCCATAGAAGTCGTAAACCTCACGCTCGAGCAAGTCAGCCACGCGCCAAATGTTACTAACGGTAGGCAGATAGGCCATCATCTGACCATCCGTCTCGCCTGTTCCATTTGATGACATACCATCGCCACAGACCTGTGTCTTGGCTATCATCTTCACAGTGCAGCGCTCATGGGTATTGGTATTCTCGAGGATATATACACAGCCAAGGCCTTCCTCCTTACCGAAATCCTCGCCCACGATGGTGACAAGATAGTCAAAGCCCTTCTTGTCCTTCAAGTTCTGCATCTCATGTGCGAACTTGTCAAAATCAAATGATAAGAATGCTAACTTCATGCCATCTCCTCCTCTACTTTAAAATCCTCTGGCACATCCGTCACCACGATCGGCTCGCGACGATGGTCGCCATGCTTCGAGCGGAAGGTCAACTCCTCATTCGATACACCCAGTTCACGTTCTTCCTTGGTTTGCTTGTGGTTGGCGCCTCCGAAGAACTTCTCGACCTTCACCTTACGCTGCAGCTGCATCATACCATACATGATGGCCTCCGGACGCGGGGGACAGCCAGGAATAAACACATCGACGGGCACAATCTCCTCGATACCCTTCACAACATGATAGCTCGACTTGAACGGACCGCCGCTAATGGCACAACCACCGACGGCAATCACGTACTTCGGCTCAGCCATCTCGTCATACAGACGCTTCAGCGCAGGAGCCATCTTATGTGTGATGGTACCAGCGCACATTATCAGGTCGGCCTGACGGGGAGAGTTACGCGTCACCTCGAAACCAAAGCGTGCAAAGTCATAACGGGCACAGCCACAGGCCATGAACTCAATACCACAGCATGAGGTAGCGAAGGTCAATGACCACAGCGAGTTGGCACGGCCCCAGTTAATCAACCGGTCCAAAGAACCCGTAATCACATTGACACCACCCTCATGCAGTTCGTCAATGATCTTCTCCAGCGAGGCGTTGTCATTCCACTCCTCGTAGGGGATACTCTTGATGTGCGGTTTCCTTACTTCCATTCCAAGTCTCCTTTCCGCCAGGCATACGCCAAGCCTAAAACCAGAACCACCAAGAAGAATCCGATGCTAAGCAGAGCTATCGCACCAGTCTCCTTTACTACCACTGCCCACGGGTACAGGAACACTGTCTCCACGTCGAACATCAGAAACAAGATGGCGAAGAGATAGAATCCCACCCCCAGTGGCAGCCACGAGCTGCCTCTTGTGGGAATACCACTCTCATATGGCTCACCCTTCACCTTCGCATAGGACCGAGGTCCTATCAGCTTAGCTACGATGTAAGCCGCCACCACCAATGTCAAAGCCGTCAGCAAGACGGTAATTAACAAAGTAAAGTTCATAAGTGAAAATATAAATTATAACAATATTGTTCTCGTTCTTAAGCAGTTACGTCATAGAAAATGTACCTTCGCCGCTACGATGCTGCAAAGGTACAAAAAAAATTGTAAAATAGACGAATAATTATTAATAAAAATAATAATAATTGTTAATCTTCGTCTGTTATCTCTTTAATTGGTTCACCGATACAAGCATTCGGTTGCTGGATATGAAGCATTTGAGTCACTGTGGGAGCGATATCTGTGATGTGCACTTCACGGCTAGTACTGCCGTGACTAACTTTCCAGCCATAGAACAACAGAGGGATGTGCGAGTCGTAGGGATTCCATTCTCCGTGGGTTGTGCCCACTTTCGAGGAGCTGGGCCAGAACTCATACCACCCTGCCTCAAGAACTAATAGCAGGTCGCCAGAACGATGTGGATGATAACCCATCAAAGCACGACTGCGTATCACATCAGGAACACTCCAGGTGTTCACCTTCTCGAAGTCCATCACAAACTGCACGTGTGGCATCTGACGGGCATAATCTATCAACGCCTCCTTCACCTGACTGACGGTGAGTCCCAGTTCCTTGATCTTACCATGATTCAGGAACACGCGATAGCCGTTGACACCATTGATGATGGAGAGGTCTGCACCCAACTTTTCCTTCAGATAGCCTTCGAGACCGGCAGCAAGCACATCTTCCCTCACCTTCCAGGCACCACCGCTTAACTTGTGGTCAATCATCCACTGGTAGTTATGTGCGCCACCGTGGTCTGCTGTCAGGAAGAGCAAGTAATTACCCTTTCCCACCTGTACATCAAGAGCCTTGAGCAGTCGTGCTATATCCTTGTCGAGTTGCAGATAGGCACCATCCGTATGCTCTCCCCTCGTGCCCCACTCATGTCCGATGATATCGGTCTGGGAATAACTGATGCAGAGCATGTCGGTCACATCACCCGTACCCAACTTCTCACCCTTCAGTGCAGCTATAGCCATATCAGTGGTTACTGTACCACAGATGGGATCGAAACCAATCTTCCTGTTCAGTTCCTGAGCCTTCTTGTTCTTTTTCAACTCATTGTTAAATGCCTTCGCCCAATCCGGCAATTCATTCATATAATAGGTACTCGAAATGAAGCATACATTCTTCGTGTCGAGCCAGTAGGCAGCGTTTCCTGAACGTCCTGCAGGCAGGATGGCTGCACGGTCCTTATACGACACGCCTATAACCTTCGAGCGGAAGTCGGTATGCATGCGCAACTGGTCGCCAATGGTCGTCGAAAGGAGATTATGAGGTGACATCTCACCCTTGTTGGAGTCGCTTCCCACAGTGCTCACCGTCGTATCGCCACAGCAATAGACTGGTTTGTCGTCGATGAAGAAGTCGTTGCCACAGATGCCATGCATGGCAGGGGTTGTGCCCGTATAGGCACTCGTATGGCCAATGGCTGTCACGGTAGGCAGGTAGTTGATCAGACAGTTGTCGCAAGAGAAGCCTTCTTCTATCAACCGCCTGAAGCCATCATTGCCAAACTGGTCATAATATCTGGGCAGGTAGTCCCATCGCATCTGGTCAACCACAATTCCCACCACGAGTTTGGGACGTTCATTCATGTGTGTATGTGCAGATACCTGCATTGCAGTACAGAGGAAAACGACAAACAATAATAGAGGCTTTCTCATCTGAAGAATTGATTATGTTATTGATATTATTAATTCTGTAAAGTGTCTGAATCTGTACGTTCGATTATCTCCAGACACATACGACTATTGTGATAAGGACACTTCCAGAAGCCCGCCTTATCATCAACGGTGTTCAGTGTACCATCGGGATGACGGCTCCAGAACCACTCTCCGTTTTCGTAATCTATCAACTGAGTCTTGATATACTCCCAGCAGCGTACGGCCTTGTCGAGTGCATCCTCATCGCCAAAATACTGGTAGATATTGAACCACCCTACTACATTCTCAGCCTGCACCCACCAATGGAGGTCGTCATCTGTATGACCTGAATCCAGATTGGCCTCGTGAATCATCGAGCCATCGGATCTGAGCCCCTTCTCAGAGGCCGTGGCCACTTCACGTACCACCTGCTCAACCTTTCTCAATACCTTCTGGTCGCCGAGGACCAAGGCAGCTTCGTGCATTAGCCACGAGCACTCGATATCGTGTCCGTAACTCTCCAAATGTCCAGCACCACGTGTCCAGTCCATCTCGAAGAACAGGTCAAGATGATGGGTCTCAGGATTCAATATATAATCCGTGAAGATACCAATCAGATTACGCAGAGAGGCCTCTACTCTCATGATAGTCTCCATAGGTACGCAAACACCAATGGGGAGTACCGACCCAAGAACAGGCACATAGTCACACGATGTTGTTGCCTGCATCTCCTTCAGACAGCGATACAGATTTGTGTAAGGTTCTATGATGTGAAGATGAGTATTCTGCGACTTCGGATAATTGGCATCGAGTTCGGATAAACGCATATCAGCGATAGGCTTCCATTCACGTGTTGTTGCCTCAATATAGCCATTGAATTGTTTGTCGAAAGCATGACCCTCTATACACTCATACAGCGCGATAGCATAGTCGAGGGCCTCCCGGTCGCCTGTGGCTCTTGCATATTCTGACAATCCGTAAAGGGCAAAGCCGAGGGCATAGAACTGCTTACGGGTGTTCAGCGGATACCCCTTATAGTCCACACTCCAGTAGACACCGCCGTACTCCTTATCTATAAAATGTTCAAGGAAATAGTCCTTTGCATAGGTGGCCATTTCAAGATACTCCTCCAGCCCCAGAACCCTGTATGCAGCTGAAAACGTCCAAAGTATGCGGGCATTCAGGATGGCCCCCTTCTCAGCCTCAGGGTGCAACACTCCCTGATTATCTATACGCCCATAGAAACCACCGTTCTCATGGTCCACCATCTTCGTCTGCCAAAAATGCAGGATGTTGTTTTGCAACACATCCAGCATTTCGTCTCTCATTGTTTTGGTATTCATCAATTAAACTTTTCGTCTAAGGCTCGAATCTTTTTCAGTTCAACGTTAATCTCCTTCACACGATTTGTTGTCAGCGGATAGAACCAAACCACCACGATAGCTAATGCAGCCACCATAGCAGGTATGAAGCTCATGAGCCAGCGCAGTACCAAAAGAGCGCTCTCCGGCTGTACCACCCCTGCCTGAAGCTGTGCGGCATCTGTAATATATCCAAAACCTGAGAGCAGCCAAAGCACAGCAGCACCACCGATGGCACCACCGAACTTCTGAGCCATAGAGGCTGAAGAGAAGATCAGTCCTGTAGAAGCCGTCTGGAACTTCAACTCAGCATAGTCGCTGACATCGGCATACATACTCCAAACAAGCGGTGACATGATACCTGTGAAGATACTGATGACAATCTGCAGGACAAGCATCGTCCAGAAACCAGACTGTGTGCAGGGCACGAAGAAGAACAGGACGCTGAACACTATCAGAACTGCGTTCACCAAAATAAATGTGCTCTTCTTGCCCAACTTATTGGCGATGGGCACACAGAGAGCCACACCAGCCATGTTAGCTACCTCACCAATACCCAGGAACAATCCTGAATAGAAGAGAAACATCATTCCAAAAAATGACAACTGCACGCCGGAGCCGATGATATCGAGGAAGAAATATGCCACCGTTGCGCCGCGTACCGTGTTGAAGAGGTTGGAACAAAGGGCCGCACCAATGAGCAGCCACCAAGGCTTGTTGGAGAGCAGCGACTTAAAGTCACTACCCACGCTAACGGTAGACACCGTCTTCAAGTGCTCCTTAGTCAACAGGAAACAGAGTATGAACAACACGAAGCAGGCTGCTGCGATGACAACCATAGCCCAGAACCATCCGGTAGGCGATTTATATCCACCGAACATGTTCGTCAACGGTTCCCAGAGGAACAGTGCGAGGAATGAGCCACCATATGCGAAAAACATACGGAAAGACGAGAAAACGGTCTTTTCGTTTGTGTCATCCGTCATCACACCGAGCATTGCGCCGTAAGGCACGTTGATACCCGTATAGACGGTCATCATCATGATATACGTCACGTATGCCCAGATGAGCTTTGCACCGTAGTTCCAGTCAGGTGTGGTGAACAGCAATATACCACAGATGCTGAAGAACGGAGCCACCCACAACAGATACGGGCGGTATTTACCCCACTTGGTATTCGTACGGTCACAAATGATACCCATCATCGGGTCGGAGACGGCATCCCAAATACGAGTTACAAGCACCAGCACACCGGCGTCCACCAACGACAGTCCAAAGATGTTAGAATAGAAGATGGGAAGGTAATATGAGAACACCTTCCAAAAGGTCGACGATGACATATCACCGAAGCCATAACCGATTTTCTCGATTAATTTAGTTTTTGCCATAGATTATATAATTTGTATTATAGTCAGATTTAGGAATTTACAACTAACTACTTGATATTCTCAAGGAACAATGTTTTCTCTGAATGATAGAACTCATTGAAAAACTCTGCATCGGGCTTTGAAGGAGATGGCCCAAACCATTCTTCTTTGTAGTTACGCCAAACGAGCAGATAACTGATGGGATATTTCTCCACCACGGGCAGCAACGCCGTAGTCCACCAGTTTGGCTCAACAAGGTTCTTCAGACCACACTCCGTGAGGGCTGCTATCTTGCCGTTCTTTTCGGCGAACTTCGTCAACATGTCGAGATTGACATCGAGTTGGGCCATGAAATCCTCTCTCGGTCCCCACTGGTAACCGTCGATACCAACCAGTCCGATGCGGTCGTTGCCGGGATAACGCTCCAGATATTTCTCTTCTGTCAGATTGGAAGCCATACCAGGTGAATAGGCCCAGAGCAGATTATCAAAACCATCGGCATCCAACTTATCCTGCAGCATATTCCATAGGGCCTTGTATTCCTCTGCTGTGCAGAGTTTCTCTCCCCACCAGAACCAAGAACCCGTATTCTCGTGCCAGGGTCGGAAGATGATGGGTATCTTCTGTCCATCAGCGGCCTTCAGTCCTGCAAGGAAATCACTCACGCGCTGCATCCACGTCTGGAACTTCTCGTATTGCGCACCTCCGGGCAGGATATTCTTCACAACCGTTGTGTCACTGATGTCCCATGCCGTTCCCTCGGGGAATTTCTGTCCAGCAAGCCCTCCCCCGTCGATGGTCGTCACAGGGTTACGTGGATGCCAACTGATGGTGATGATGCCACCTCGGTTATAGTGATTGATAATCTCTTCCGTCATACGGGTGAAAGGCACGCTGTCGAGATTCTTGGCGTCGCCCATCTCTATGCCGCCCAGTTCGAAACCCATCACGGCTGGCCAATCGCCACACGTGTTCTTCACGTCACTCGAGTCTTTGTCGTAGTCCCAGGTGAGTCCATAGAAGGGGTCATCTTGATGGCCGAACATGATCCCCTTCTCTCGGAGGGTGTCCAGACGGTCGAATAATTGCTGGGCAGCATTCTTCTCCGGCTCAGCCTGCTTTGCGGTCGTACAGGCAGCCATCCCTAAGGCCACAACTGCCAATATAAAAAACTTCTTCATCGTTTATCTGATATTCATTTGTTTTAATAACCAGTTTTCCCACTCGTCCCACTGTTCCTGGAACCAGAAGTGCCAGGTGCCCTGATAAGGAGATATCTCCTTAGGGCCAGTGACAGTGTTATAAGTAGCCCAGGCCGTTGTCGGTGGCACCACATCATCATTATAGCCGAAGGAGAACCATCCATGCTGTTTGTCCGTAATCAGCCTGGCGAAGTTCACACCATCATAATAGCGCGACGTCTCTATCTGCTTCTCCATACCCTTGCCCTTATTCGAATAAAAATAGTGGGGCCATCCGCAGGCAATACCCTTCAGCGAGTTCGTATGGTCACAGAGAGCGGCATGCACGGGAGCATAGAAAGTAATACGCTTGTCGAGACCGGCGGTTGCCAGAGAGAGGAATCCCCCTTGGCTCGAGCCCGTCACACCGCACTCTTTCCCATTCCACGGTGTATACTCCTCAATATAATCTAATGCACGGATACAACCTATGATAACATGTTTGTAGTACGACTTGTCTCGATCGTCCATACCGAACTCCCAGTAGCCGCTGAGGGCTCCGTTATGCAGGTCGTCGTATACACCCTGTTCCATTGTCACGGGGATGCCGTGAATGCCGATCTCCAGTGTGATAGCTCCCTGCGAGGCAGTATAGATATCACCACCGTAAGGTCTGACACCGGCACCTGGCACCCTTAGCAAAGCGGGATATCGGCCTTCCTTCACCGGCACACATAGGATGCCATAGGTACGCGAGCCCCATTTCATATTATAGAAACTCACCTCATACACATTCACATCCTTCGTACAACGTTCCGGTAACAGTCGTTTCGTGGGTTCGAGAGGGGTCTTGCGGGCCTCACGGATGGCATCCTGCCAGAAGTCGCTGAAATCCTTCGGCATCAGGGTCGACGGCTGCAGCTGCTCCGGTGCGAAGGCCGCTCCACAGGCTCCTTTGTAGTCCTTGCCACCCACATGAGCTGTAACGTCGACACGGTAGAAGCCGGGCTGTTTCATCGTACCCGTCAGTTGCAGTGTACCGTTCTTCAGTGTCTGACTTTTTTTAACGTCCTGGTACATCTCAGGCCCTGCTGCGAGATCGATGCTCACATTGTCGAGCAGTGTACCCGACTTCAACACGCTGACGGCAAAAGTGGCTTTCTCACCTGTCTTATAGGTCCAGTCCTGATGATTGGGCTGCACCAGCACCTGAATCTCAGAACCACGTATCTGGGCTTGCAACGACAACGCTGCCAACATGCAAAATAGGAGAGTTTTTAGTCTGTTCATAACATCAAGATTAAAACATCTGTCATTTTCGGCTGCAAAAGTACAACTTTTCTCCATATCACGCGCACATTCTCTTGCCTAATACTGATACTATTTTATCAAATTCTCCATCCTCTCCATTTGCGATCGTATCACGGAGAGTGTCGTTGAGTCGCCGGCGAACACTGAGTTAAGTCCCTGAGCCTCCTGAGCCGGATCGTTGGTATAGTCATCACCCACCAGCCACTGCTCGTGTTTCGGCTGTGCCAGACCGCCCCAGCCCCAGAAGTTGCAGCCTGCAAAGTAGCCGCCCTTCTCGGCATTGTCGCCAACTAGAGAAAAAACATACTCGTAATAGCCGTCGCGTCCCTCGGTAGGTGTACCTAGGGCAAACTGGAAACCGTCCCTCGGATAACCAAACTCCTCCATCACCAGAGGCTTGCGGATGCGTTCACAGATTTCCAAATGGCGGTCGATATATTCTTTAGTGTTCTCTTTGGCTCTCGGCAGATTTTCCTTCAACGAGTCGGCTTTCGCCCAACCCCAGTTGTATGGCCATAGGTGAATATTACAATAGTCCACATTCTTGTCGGAGCAGATCCGCTCCCACGACCCGAAGTCTCCTTCACAGCCCCATGCACCCTCAGAGCCAACTGATATCAAGTGGTTTGGGTCAAGCGAACGGATGAGCGACGAAGCCTCTGAGAGCCATTTCTCGAACGCCGGAAGCGCTTCTGTAGAAAAGGCTCGCGGCTCGTTGCCAATCTGCCAGGACATAATGGCGGGATCGTCCTTGTAGGCGAGACCTGTATAGCGGTTCGTACGACTGAGGATAAAGCGCACATAGTCGTAGAACAACTCATGAGCCTTCTCGTTGGTAGCATATTTGCTCATGGCCTGCATGAAGGCAGGATATCCCACCTCGTTGGGGCGTGGTTGTTTACCGGCTCCAGCCTGCTCCAGATAGAAACCGTAGCCACCGCTCCACTCCCAAGAGTTGTTCAGATAGAGCACAGCCACCATTCCACGCTTCCCTAACTCCTGCAACAGATAGTCAAGGCCGGCCAGAATCGTGTCATTATAAACACCAGGAGCCTCTTGAAGAGTCGGTTCCACCTTTGTCAACACGCCACGCTCACCATCAGAACCCACAAGGATACGCAGGTTGTCAATACCGTACTGCTGCATCAGATCCAACTCCCTCGCAAGTCGCTGACGGTCACCACCCTGCCCTTCCGAGGCAAGGATGGCACCATACCAAAAGTTAGTACCTACATAATAATAGGGTTTACCGTCCTTTACAAAGTGACCGTCCTCAACAGCTACGAAGGGCGAAGCGGTTTGCTTTGCCGTCTGCTGGCAGGCCATCACCACTACTGCCACAACCAGTAATAATATAATTCTAACTTTACGCATATACATTTTTTATTTTTTATTGTGCAAAGATACAACTTTTTTTTCAAACGCCCAAATCTTTTTCAAACAAAAAATCAAATTAATTTATCACACAGATTGTCAACATATCAACATATCAACATATCAATTTGAAAATGAAAATATATAAAATTATCTATTACTATATAATATATATAAGATAATTTTATTGATTAGTTTTCTTGACATTTTGGAAAAGCAAATTGATATGTTGATATGTTGATATGTGGCACCATAAGGAAACCCAAAGTTTGCAGGCTTAGGAGTCGGAGTTTGCTGCCTTGAAAGTCAGAGTTTATAGGCAGGAAAACCAAAACCTCCAAAAACGGCTGTTTTCAGAGGTTTTAGACCATAATTGACAAAACGAAATTTATTTACATCCAAATCTATTAATTTGCTATATTTTTGAGATTTATGAGCTTCACCAGGTCTGCTGCATTCACTGTTTTATCACCGGTAAGATCATATAATTCAATTTCTTCCTCTGTAAAGCTACCCTTTAAAATGACTGATGCCATCATTTCGATGTCTGAAGAATCAATTACATTATTACCATTGTAGTCGCCCACAAGTCGGAGAATCGGCTCTATAGACAGTTTTGTGCACGACGGCATAGCATTTATTGTGAGAGAAGCGCCCGTGTTATAGTCCGTTGTTGTGCTAGAAGCACCATTTGTCTGAACGACACGCCATCCACGGACAATTTTTCCCTCAACGGGTATTGCAGACAGGCGAATGGGGTGATTACGGAAATACTTGTCGTTAAAGCAGTTTTTAGAGAGCTTATGTCCGTTAAACATCAACGTATCCAGATTCGACATCTCTCCTTTATTGATAGACAATGGGGTAAGCGAATTGTAGTCAAAGCCATACTTGTTGCACAACTGTCGCATAAACGCATCCGTACGGTTGGCAATCCAATTGTTTACATAGTTTTTCTCAGTATTTAAGTTGGCAAACTGATAAGACACACTCGACCTCATGATATTCAGTTCGTTATTTATTTTGTTGTACATGGGATCTAACACGTTGCGAACAGCGGTTTCATTCAGGAAGTCACCTGCATAGATGGCGTAAAGCTCCATAAATTGGTTCCTGAAACTCACATCTTCCATCAGATGGCGGAACAACTTTGTGTGCGTTTCGCTGTTAGCCCAATTATAGACATTGTCATATTTCGGGTTGTAATACCACTCTACAATATTATAATTATACGAAATATGCCCTCCTCCGCCATATCCAAAGGAGTAGTCTACATCCTTGGCAATCCAGCGCCATCGACCGTCGGCTGTTCTGGGACGCCACATAACGATATTCCCGCCAGGGAAGTCGAGGTTGATGTTATACATATTCATGATCATCATGTTCGTAAACTCCCGGCAGTCCATCCAATTTTCGTATTCAGCCATCGTATGGCCACTTTGATTATAGAAAGCCTTAAACTTCTTCAGTTCCACATCGTCACCCTCTTTCAGATTATCCCAGTTCTCAAACAGATCAATATCCTCGAGACCGTTATAGTTTGTATAAACATTGTCTTCTTCTGCCCGCTCACGAAGGTTCAGCAAGCCATAGTATTGGCCGTTGACATAGACAACAACAGGTTTCCAGGCAGCCCAGTCGATATCTGTGTTCATGCCCATCACACGCTGTGCCAATGCGTCACGCAGATAAAGGTATTCAAAATCATTACCAGCATTACGCAGCACCAGCGACTTGAACTTTTTCAAGCCAGGCTTTTGGTCGGGGAAGAATTCATGTTCGAACTGTTTCTTGCCAAACCGCTTATGGGCATAAATATTCATCGATTTTCTGGGGAATTGCCGTGAATTACCTCCTGCCACACGCGTTTCGCACAATTGGTTGATAATGCTCTTGCTATCAGCGCTTTCGAAATATTCTATATTAATTGGTCGTCGCCAATTATTATGGTATTGGCGTTCATCGCTATTGTTGTTTGCAAAAATTCCGAGGCTTGAGTCATCTAAATTAAACGGAGCAGTGGAAATGGAGACGACAGGCATTGTCATTGCTCGGTTCAGGAAGATATATGAGTGCGTTGTAGATCTTGGCGAAAGCCAGCCTGTACAAAACAATTTAGCCCTAATGACTTTACTATCGCCAATAGTAATAGGTGAAGTATACTTCGTACTATTGGCAGTGGGCTCCACACCATTATCAGTGTAACGAATTTCAGTTCCTGACGGACAATTTTTAGGCAACTCCAATTTAAGTTGAAACGAGCTTCCGTTTGTCATTACTTTACCAAGCACACTAAATTTTGGCTCACCAAGGATGTGATCTGCTCCGCAGAATCCACCACGATTTAGATCCTCAGGAGTCGGAGTCAGTTCATAACCCCAAGTGCTGGAACCATTAGAAACGCGTCCATAGGCGATGTTTGGAGCCGGTTGTTTTGGCAGCGAATCCACCACACTTGCAGCCTGATCTAAGACTCCATTTTTAAAGAGGTATACCACACAGCCCTTGCCAGACTCCAGACGGAAATTAGTGTGAAGGCCTTTAGCCTCCTTGTCGCAGTAGACAAGTTTATAACTATAGGGAGCCATATCCACTGCGGGTAACTGCCACGCATTTACCGGTCTTTTACTACCGTCGATCTTTACACCAATTTTATAATTTGCCAGAGAAACAGTTTGCGACCCATTATTGTATAGTTCCACCCACGAATCAGGGTATTCCTTAACATCGTCCCTAATTAAGTCAACATTCGACTGCATCAATTCGTTGATGATGATCTGACCCATCACATTTGTAGCGGTTGAGAATACAACCAAAAGCAAAAATAATAAACGATTTCTCATTATTAATATATGAATCCTTAGTTTTGGGATGCAAAGGTACATATTAATTCTCTAAATAAATAATCTTTTGAGATTTTAATATAAAATTAACAAATGTGGTATCGTAAAAGACCTTCCATAGGACTACGAAGGACCGTGCCAAGGGGATAACCAAGGACATCAACAGCTTTGGCGAGCTGCTCACGATAATAATAGGCTATGCTACCAACGAACGACAAGGGCAAATCCTTACGGCCATAAGGAGTAATATGCAGGCGGATGAAGTCGGTGAAGTTCTGACAAACCAGAGCCTCAACAGCTGGATCACTGAGGTGGTTGCGAATGAATTCCGAGAGACTCGCAAGGAAGCGGTTGACGAGGGGTTGACGATATACACGGTCGATAATCTGAGGTAGTGAGAAACCTGTCTCATGTTCAAATTCAGTCTTCAATTCTTCTGACAAAATACCGGTATACAAATCATGGATGAAACGCTTTCCAAGTACAGCCCCACTCCCCTCATCACCAAGTATATAGCCCAAAGCGGGCGTATTCTTCAAGATACATTCACCATCATAAAGGCAAGAATTAGCACCTGTGCCTAAAATACTGGCAATTCCATAATTATGACCACATAAAGCACGGGCTGCACCAAGTAAATCACTGTGGGTTTCTACAGTTTCAACCTTTGGAAGCGACGCTCTGAGAAGATCTGCCATTGGAGCCTCCTGCTCGGGACGAACACCACTACCATAAAAATAGACACTCAAAGATGCTGTTTCGTCAGACCGACAAGCAGCGACACGATCCCTCACCTCCTTCAAAACCGACACCATCTGATGACGGTCTTGATGGTATGGATTCAAACCGCTCGTGGTGAATCTGATGTCAATCGTCGGACTGAGAAGAGCCCAGTCCGTCTTAGTGCTACCGCTGTCTGCAATGAGTATCATTTAACTGCTATTATTTGATTACGACTGCAAAAGTAAAAAAAAAAGGTCAAACAACAAAAAGATATGCGTGAATATTTGCTGGAATGAAAAAAAAAGCGTACCTTTGCAGTATGAAAAATGTCATTTCATTTAAATATCTATTTTGCCTGCTCGTCCTCCTCACGGGGATGACACAGGAGGCTGGCGCTGTGCTGAAGGAGAAGGACTTGAACCACACGTTGGAGATTTTGCAGACGGAACTGGAGCAATATAACACAGAGCTGAAGAGCCGCTCTGAGGTCATGAAGACCCGCAACAAACAGATTATCAACGAACTGGTGAGTGCCATGAAACGGGCAGACCAGAATGCACTGATGCTCTACTCTCAGCAGCAAGACAACGTGTTCGATCTCACCTATGCCTGTCATGAGGCCACAGAACAGTACCGGCAGTTCCACAGCCGACAGCTGCCCTTCACCACTTTTTTGGAACGCAGTAACAATGAGATTGCTCGCTACGACAGTCTGATTGGCAGCCTGAGGATGATGCCGGAGAGAGTGCTGAGTGTCAAAGGTACCATCCGCCGCGACTCATGTATCGCTCTTGCCACAAGCATCCGCTCGATGCTGGAGGACGGAGCCAGTCAACTGGCACAATACATTAGTTACTACAACCGCACAGAGCGGAGGTTGAGCAACCTTAACGACTATGCACAAAAACGTTATTCGGAGATTCAAACCAACATTTTCGTGAATGGCGGCAGTAACTATTTCTCGCTCCTGAGCCGCTTTGGTCGCAACTGGAACAACCTGACGGAGGCGGTGAAGAAGAAATATAGTCTGAACGCCAATGCCAACAGCGACTGGAGCAGTTACTGGATACTCGGCACCTTTGTGGCGATAGCAGTCTTTGTAGTAATTGCCATCATACTCAACCTGCTCTTCTTCCGGTTCTTTATGCCAAAAAGATTCAACACGGAAGACTTTCAGAAGAAGCGCACTCCTGTGATATTAGCCACCACGACTGTCACCTTCGCACTGATACAGGGATTGTTTGTGAACAATACGGGACAGAACTTCCTAGTGATGGCATCGGGACTGCTAGTAGAATATGCCTGGCTACTGGGTGTGATTCTTATCTCTCTCTTATTGCGAGTGAAAGGTGACCAGATACGCAGCGCTTTCCGCATTTATTCGCCACTGATAGTCATTGGATTCATCGTAATAGGCTGCCGTATCATACTCATCCCCAACGAATTGGTGAACCTTATGCTTCCACCTTTGCTGCTGCTCTGTGCGTTGTGGCAGTGGATAGTGATACGCAAGCATAAACGAAATGTGCCGCGGTCGGACATGTTCTACGCCTACATGTCACAGACGGTATTCGTGGCCTCCGTTTGCTGCTCGTGGGCTGGATACACTCTGTTGGCTGTACAACTGCTCATCTGGTGGATCATGCAGCTCACTTGCATATTGACCATCACCTGTATCAGTCTCTACATCAAGAACTATGCCCTGCGCCATGGTATGGCAAAGAAACCCATTACAAAGACATGGGGTTACCATCTGGCAGAACAGGTGATAATGCCTGTGTTGAGCGTGAACTCCGTGATGCTCAGTATTTACTGGGCTGCAAAGGTTTTCAATCTCAGTGATCTTTGCTGGAGGATATTCAACTACAACTTCATTGAACTGGAGAACCTGAAAGTGTCAATCTTCAAGTTGTCGGTAGTGATATGTTTGTGGTTCTTTTTCAGATATATTGCACGCACGATTATGGCCATTCTGCGGATGCACTTTGTAATGCGCGACCCGACAACGGCTGCATCGAGGGAGGTGATGGGAAAGAATGTCATACAAGTACTTGTGTGGGGCATCTGGCTGATGATATCACTGTCACTGCTAAGCATCAGCGTCACTTGGCTCGTGGCTATCTCAGGAGGACTGTCCACCGGTATCGGTTTCGCTTCGAAGGATATCATCGAGAACATTTACTATGGCGCCTCACTCATGGCTGGCCGCATCAAGGTGGGTGACTGGATAGAGGTGGACGGCACTAGGGGTAAGGTGAGGTCCATCAGTTACACGTCAACTATCGTGGACTCCATCTTCGGTGAAGTGATCACTTATCAGAACTCACAGCTCTTCAAGAGCAACTATAAGAATCTGACGCGTAACCATGGCTATGTACTAGCAGTCATCCCCTTCAGCGTGGCCTACGGCTCTGACCTGAAACAGGTAATAACGCTCATTGAGGATGCTATCAACGGACTGCGCATCCAAGGAGCGGACCGTTCGAAACCCGTGAAGTGCGTAGCTACAGAGATGGCCGACTCCGGCATCAACTTCAAGCTCTTCATTTGGGCCGAGGCGCCACGACGGTCGTATGTCATTAGCGACGCGCTGAAATGTATCTATGATACCCTTAACCAAAACGGCATCAATATACCGTTCCCGCAGAGAGACGTGCATATTGTCAAGGAATAATTAAAATTTTGTTATTTTCTTTGGTAGATTTAGGGAAATTGCGTAATTTTGCAAAGCAAAATGAATAAGAAAACAACCATCATTGCAGGTCCGTGCGTCATCGAGTCGGTAGAATTGCTTGACACGGTGGCGCGTAAGTTGGTGGAAATCAACACCAAACACGGTACAAGTATTATTTTCAAAGCTTCGTTCGACAAGGCCAACCGCACCTCCATAAGCTCCTTCAGAGGTCCCGGACTGGAGCGCGGTCTGCAGATGTTGGGCGACGTCAAGGCGAAATATGGGCTCAGGGTGCTTACCGACATCCATGAGTCGTGGCAGGCAAAGCCCGTGGGTGAGGTGTGCGACGTATTGCAGATACCAGCCTTTCTCTGCCGGCAGACCGACCTGCTGGTAGCTGCAGCAAAGACGGGGAGGACGGTGAACATTAAGAAGGCCCAGTTCCTCTCCGGGCGTGATATGCGATATCCTGTGGAGAAAGCCCGCCAAGCAGGGGCTGGAGAGGTGTGGTTGACGGAGCGCGGCAATATGATGGGATACAACAATCTTGTGGTCGACTTCCGCAACATCCCCGACATGCTTGAGATAGTGCCCATGGTGATCATGGATTGTACACACAGCGTACAGCGTCCCGGCGGCAGCGATGGTAAGACGGGCGGTGACCGTCGCTTCGTTCCCCAGATGGCCCTCGCAGCAAAAGCCTTCGGTGCGACAGGATACTTCTTCGAGGTGCACCCCAGCCCAGACGAGGGGCTTAGTGACGCAGCCAACATGCTCGAACTCGACAAGTTTGAAGAGCTGGTCGCAAAGCTGATTGAATAGTTCACGGTTTAGGATTGATAGCATATATAAAAGTGTTAACGAAGGATTTAGCCATACAGTGTTTTAAGGACGAGGCAGAGGCAGTGCTCGGCCTGATAAGCCAACTCGATGACAATTTCGAGCAGGCAGTCACGTTGATGTATGAGTGCAAGGGCAAGGTGATTGTGACCGGTGTCGGCAAAAGCGGACACATCGGAGCAAAGATTGCAGCCACGCTCTCTTCGACAGGCACCCCTTCCTTCTTCATCAACCCCCTCGACGTGTTCCATGGTGACCTCGGCGTGATGACGCCCGACGACGTAGTGCTGGCCATTTCCAACTCAGGACAGACCGACGAACTGCTACGGTTCATCCCCATGGTGCTGCATATGCACATACCTATCATAGGCATGAGCGGCAATCCCGGGTCACTCTTGGCAAAATACTCCACCTGCTTCTTGAATGTGGGTGTCGAGAAAGAGGCATGCCCGTTGAACCTTGCCCCGACCAGTTCCACGATGGCACAGATGGCCATGGGCGATGCGTTGGCTGTGGCCCTGATTGAGAAAAGGAATTTCCAGCCGCACGACTTCGCACAGTTTCACCCGGGAGGAGAGTTGGGGAAGAGACTGCTCACGACAGCACAGGACGTGATGCGGTCTGACGACATGCCCATTCTGCCGCCGGAGATGCATCTTGGTGAGGCAATCATCCTCGTGAGCAAGGGCAAGCTCGGACTTGGTATAGCAGAAGTCGACAACAAGATTGTCGGTCTGATTACCGACGGTGACATTCGCCGGGCTATGGAGAAATGGCAGGCAGAGTTCTTCGACCGGACCGTCAGTGACATCATGACGCGAACCCCAAAGACAGTCAAACCCGACACCAAGATTACGGAAATACAGAGAATTATGAACAAGTATAAGGTACACTCCGTGCTGGTGATCGATGATGATGACCATCTCTTGGGCGTAGTTGACCATTACTCATGTATGATTTAACCATAAATATAAGAATTATAGAAACAAGACGATATGAGGATTCTAAAGAAACTTTTGATTTTGATGTTGCTGCTACTGCCGCTGGCGGTTACAGCTGACTACTTGTTCAAGACGCTCGACGCGCGAGAAGGATTAACCTCAAGCCAGGTCAACTGCATCCTCAAGGACTCAAGGGGTTACGTCTGGTTCGGTACCCCGGCAGGGCTCTACCGCTTCGACGGCTACACATTCCGGAATTTCCAAAGTGACTCGCAGGACGGTTCCTCCCTGAACGACAGTTACATTAACTCCATCCAAGAGATGCTCGACGGCAACCTGCTCATCGAGACATCGTCGGGTTACTGTATCTACCACCCGCAGACGGAAACGTTCGAGCGCGATATGAAACAGACTTTTTCCAGGATGGGCATCGAGACCATACCCAGCATTGTCTACATTGACCGCCACAAGAACCTGTGGGGTTCCATACCCAACAAGGGCGTGGTCTGTTACAACCAGCAACAGCAGCTGCTCTATGAATTCGGTTACACCAACGATGCACAAGGCATACCTCAGGGTGTGGTATGTTCTATCAGCGAGTGCAGAGACGGTGCCGTCATCGTATATGACGACGGAAGACTTGTGTGCTGTGATGTCATGCACCAACAACATACCATATGGGCTACCGAAGGACTGCCTTCTCTGAAAAGCAGACACACGAAGTCGCTGAAAGTCTATGCCGATCAGATGGATAACATCTGGCTCTACGGACAAGGCACGCTCTACATGTATAATAAGAGCACTAACAGCTGGGACACTTCCATTGGGGCCTCTTTGGGACTGACGGGCATCGGTGTGGACCGGAACATCAATGGTATGGCTGGAGACCATAGTGGCAACATCTGGATCGGCAGCGACCAACTTGGGCTGATGAGGATGAACGTCAACACTCACGAAATAGAAAACGTTCAGCCACGCAATATCAACCAGAACCCACAGTTCATCGCAGAGAGAATCAGCATCCAGAGTGTCTATGTGGATGATACCGACCTTCTTTGGGTGGGAACAGAGAAGTCCGGCGTGGCATACTCCGGACAATACATCTATCGCTTCGGCTCACGCCACTATGGCGACGTTACTGCCATCGCACAAGATGCAAGTGGAAACATCTGGTACGGAACCAGCGACAAAGGTGTCATCGGATATGACGGTCCGCTGGCAAGCCTTAAAGTGTCGTGTATGGCGACAACTCCTGACGGAAGCCTGTGGGTAGGATCCAAACGTAACGGACTCACACGTATCAAGAACGGCACAGCGAAAGTCTACTCGTTGGCCACCGACAGTTCTACTACCCTCATCGACGACCATATTAATGCTCTCTGTACAGACAAGATAGGAAACCTGTGGATAGCCACCAATGGGGGTATGCAGGTGTACAATCCGAAGATGAACACCTTCTCGTCCTACACACGTGAGAACGGTAAACTGAGTACAAACAACATCACCAGCCTCTTTTATAACAAAAAGGGCAAGACCAACGACCTCTACATCGGTACTGCCGAGGGACTTGTCATCCTGAACCTCTCGACAACGGAGAAGACTGTTCTGACGGGTAATAAGGCTAACCTGAAATCATTCACCAACAACTATATCACCCAAGTACTTCAGGACTCTCGCGGGCTTATCTGGATAGGCACGCGTGAAGGTCTGAACATTCTGAATCTTGAAAACGACTCGCTGAACTACCTGACTGAGAAACAAGGACTGAGCAATAATAACGTCTGTGGTATAGCAGAGGATAAGAACCACAATATCTGGGTAACCACCAGCAGCGGAGTGAGCCGTATCGTCATACAGCGTAACCATGAAGAGGGAACCAACAACTACGGTCTTTATAACTATACCACTGCAGACGGTCTCCAGAGCAATGAGTTCAACCCAGGATCCATCATTACCAAGCAGGACGGCGATGTACTGCTTGGCGGCATCTACGGCGTGAACTGGGTCGTAGAGAAAGAGTCTGACAAGAATGCCCTGCCGCGAGTGATGCTCACTCAACTCTACATCGGTGAGGAAGAGATCATAACCGGACACATGTACAACGATCGTTTAGTACTGCCTCAGGCTCTCAACGAGACGAACAATCTGGAGTTGGGATACAACCAGAACACCTTCACCATCAAGTTCGCAGCAGGAAACTACAACCAGAGCGAGCGTCTGCAATTCATGTATTGGATGGAAGGTAAGGACGAAGACTGGCGCAACGGTAATGCCCTCACCCACGGTGTCACTTTCCGCGATCTTCCCAGCGGAAAATACACGCTTCACGTAAAGGCTGTCAGCGCTGAGGGTGCCGTCAGTAACCAGGAACGGACACTCGTCATCAAAATCGCACGCCACTGGCTTCTCTCATGGTGGATGATTATGGCGTATGCAATCTTGCTGATAGTGATTATTTACTTCTGGCGAGTTGGACTGAAACAAATCTCCGTCATCAAGGCCAGAAAGAAGGCTGTCATCAAGGAACTGGCATTACAGCGTGAGGAGATCAAGGCTGCCAGCGAGGATCTCCGACAGCCTATGGCGCGCATGACATCCATTATCGGCAACCTGTCTGAGAAAGAGAAATCATTGGAGGAACGCGAGCAACTCAACGCGCTTCACTCACAGATGCTGCAGATCATCACTCGTGTTACCGACATGCAGACTCACCTTGAGAACCCCGAAGAGAGAGCCAAGAACGCTGTCCACGACCGTCTGGAACTCAACGGCCGGGGAGAGATCAGCCTGTCAGACATCATCGGCGAGACGCTAACGTCGGATTCGACCATATCAAGGGCTGCACTCGACGCACCGACGATGAAGTACACCGTCATGATGATCGACGATAACGAGGAATTCCTGAAGTTCGCAACTTCTCGTTTCAAGTACATCTACAACTTCTTCGCCTTTTCAAGCACAGAGAAAGCTGCTGCAGACCTGGAGGAGATGCAGTGCGACCTCGTGGTCTGCAAACAGGATATGCCAGGCATCACCGGCAGTGACCTCTGCAACCAAATAAAGATGAACCCCAAGACCCAACGTGTGAAGTTTGTGCTGATGACAGAAGGAGTCCTGACACCTCAGGATATGAAATCACAGAATATCACCCTCTCTGCCGATGACTATCTCTCCAAGCCGTTCAATATGCAGGATGCTACCATGCGTTTCAACAAGATCCTCGGCCTCGGCCCCATCGAGATCAACAGCGACCTCATTGAAGGAGCCGAAACCCGTATGCTTGAAGACCGCAACTCCAGTATGACCACTGCTACGGAAAGTATCAACATGGGTGAGATCGACAAGACGAACAACGATCCGAACTTCATCCTTGCGGATGACCCGATGAACCGTGTTGACACGAAGATTGTCAAGCGTCAGGACAATCAACTGGTGACACAGCAACCCACCATAGAAGATGAGCCAGAATATCAGGAAGAGACACTCACCGACTACTCTATGCTCGATGCTATGGACCAGCAGCTGATGAAGAACATCGAACAGTACGTGATGCAGAACATGAGTCGCGGACAGATCAGCCTAGAAGAGATGGCCAGTGCTATGGGTATGGGACGCGTGCCCTTCTTCCACAGGATACGTAGCCTCACCAACAAGACGCCAGCCGAGTTGGTGCGTGACTTGCGTCTCAAGCATGCATGCATACTGTTGAAACGCACAAACATCAATATGAGCGAGTTGGCATCGAACATCGGATTCCTCACTGCCGAGAACTTCATCAACATCTTCCGCGAGAAGTTCGGTATGACGCCGCTCGAATACAGACTGAAACACAGGAAATGACACGTCTCAGAACATCAGCAGGAATCATCGCATTCCTGCTGATATCACTTAACACCATTGCACAGACCAGCGACTCTCTCATCATACGACAGATGAGTGAGATCGGTGTGCGCTTCACCCATGACAACGACGTGAAGTTGCTGATGTCGGGAAAAGAGAAGTTCGCAGATATGTTCGAGACCATCCGACAGGCCAAGAGCAGCATACATCTGGAATACTTCAACTTCCGTAACGACTCCATCGCAGGACTACTCTTCGATATCCTCCGCGAGAAACGTAAGGAAGGTGTAGAGGTGCGTGCCGCTTTCGACGGTTTCGGCAACGACTCCAACAACCAACCTCTCAAGAAGTCACATCTGAGTAAATTGCATGCCGACAGCATTGACATCCTTGAGTTCGACCCCATCCGTTTCCCCTGGGTGAATCATATCTGGCCCCGCGACCATCGTAAGATAGTGGTCATAGACGGAGAAATAGGCTATACTGGCGGCATGAACGTGGCCGATTACTACCTCGTGGGCACAGAACAGGTGGGTGAATGGCGGGACATGCACTGCCGTATTGAGGGACCGGCCGTCAATGAGCTGCAGAGGATTTTCGCACGCTTCTGGAAAAAGCTGGCGAAGGAAGAACTGAACGATCCCAAATATTACAATGCAAAACCTGCAGGTCATAAGACCGTAGGTATTGCCACGCGCGAGCCCAACGTGACGAACAAGATCATGCGACAGTTCTATATCAAAGCCCTCGACGGGGCCAAGGACTCCGTAAAGATAGTGAATCCATACTTCGTGCCGACACCATCGGTCATGAAGGCCCTGAAACGCTGTGTGGAACGGGGTGTGAAGGTCGACATCATCATGTCGTCGAAATACGACGTGCCGCTGGTGCCGGATGTCGTCTATTACAACCTACGCAAACTGATGAAGCGTGGTGCACATATCTGGCGTTACCGTCCAGGCTTCCATCACTCGAAGATCATGATGGTCGACGGTCGCTACTGTACTGTTGGAAGCACCAACCTTGATGCCCGCAGCCTGCGTTTCGACTTCGAGATCAACGCTATCATCATCGACAAGGGTGTGACGAGACAATTGGAGGACAAGTTCATCGAGGATACCAAGAACTGTGACTATCTGTCGGAAGAGGAATACCAGAAGAGTCGTACCGCGTGGAAGCGGTTCCGCGGATGGTTCGGGCATCTGCTCACCCCGTGGTTGTGAGCCTTCTCTCAGAGCACGCTGACCATCAGCTGCATCTCCGCTTCGGTGATGCCTTTGCTGAGAATCAGTTCCTTCTCATTGTCAATAATGAATTCGGCTTCTTGTTCTGTGATAGCCAGATATCGGTGGAAGCAGTCTATGGCCGCATCCACAGCCCCGTTGAACCAAAGGCAATAGCCGTTGTTCAGTAGGTCGTCGGCTACGACGTCTTCTACTGAGAGCAGTTCCCCATAGAGTTTCTCTGCCTGCTCATACTTCCCGTCGCAGGTTAGCGTCCACGCCAGCACACGCTTCACATTCTCGTCGTCCGAGTCCTCGTAGTTCAGGCGATATAGCAGCTGTCTGGCAGCTGCCGACTGCGACAGCTTCGTCAGACAGACAGCTTTGTTCAGTACGTAGTTCTTCTTCTCGGGCTGGAGCTCCAGGAGCTTCTCATAGGTGTCGATGGCCTGCTGATAGCAGCCGTCGGCAAAGAGGGCTCTGGCATAACCGACGAGGGCGCGTTCGCTGTCGGGCTGGAGGCGGAGGGCCTGCTCGTAGCAGGTCCTGACGTCGAGCTGCTTGCCCGCGACCTCTGGCAGACGGAATCCCTTCCTGCCTAGATGGCCCGCCAACATATAGAACTGGTAGTCCATTCTGTTCTCACCGTAGTTCTGGAGCATCCTCTCCGCATCGCGCAGCCTTCCCTTTTTCACAAGGAAGGCCGTCACCTCGTTGAAGTACGGTTCTATCTGTGTCTTCGAGAACACCTTTTTGGCGAGGAACAGATAGTCCTTGCGCTCGTCGTCGAATATATTTCTGAACTCCTTCCGTCGCGGAAATATCTTGAAGAAGCGGTACAGATCCTGCAAATAGGTACGGCGCATGTAGACGGCATTGTTTTTCTCCGTAGGATCGATACTATACATCACATCGTCGATACCGCTGCCGTTATCGAGCAACTCACGCATACTTTGCGGGATTCTTGCCATCACCTGACTGAAAGCAAACAGGAACGAGTATTTATCACTGTTACAGAAGGGTCCGCTTTTCATCATCTTTTGCAGGAACCGGCTGTTGTCGAGAGCCGCAGCCGCCGTCCCCACCTCAGGATGATCGGCGTAGAAGGGCACGAACCAGTTCGTGAGTTCCTGGAAGAAGGGGAATCCCTTCATCTTCGAGAATCCACCGAAATAGATGTCCGATCCCTGCTTCTGCATGTCGATCATCTTCTGGAAGCTGGCTTCAAGACGCTCCACGTCCTGCTCCGACTCCTCCGGATGCAGGATATCCCTCATCGGATCCTCCTCCTGCTCCTCAATGCCGTTTCGAGTGATACGGAAGCCCTGCTGTTTCATCAGGTCTGGCATGATCTCCTGATCAATGATGGCGTGATCTTTCTCGGCATTGATACAATAGATGATCTGTTTCTGGAGGGCGACGAGTTCCATACGGCACTGCTCGTCGTCGAGCAACTCCTGAACCAAGCGGATCTGCTCGGGGAATAGGCGGCGGCCCAACTCGTCGTCGAGGGCGAACACCCATCCCACGAGCGCACGCTGGCGCACGGCTTCATCAGCAGCCTTCCTATACACGTTGATCAGCATCCGGAACTTCGCCATATCGAAACATGCTATTGTCCCTAGCATCACGCCGGTCACCAGCAGCTGCTGGTCGATGCTGTCGGCAGTGGGCAACAGCAATATCTCTTCCATCGCCTCGGCAAAGCCGTCCGACCACATGCCCGAGGTGACGATATATCCGAAGAGCGTCTTCATCATCTGATGATGTGCTTTGTAGAGGGTTTGTTTCTTGGGCAGGGCCACGTGTGGCGGTTCAAGTGTTAGCACGGTCAGCTCCGACACGAAGTCTTCGAGCATCTCCCTGATGTGCTGGGCCGACCAGTCCCGTGCGGTGCTCAGTGCCTGCTGGCGCAGTGAGGTGAGATAGGTCGAGTGTCCCACGTCGTACCCCACTGCCGTATCGCCGTATAGCTGGTACATCCTGCGCAGCAGGTTATCATAAAGGTCAGCCATCTTGGCATCCTTGAAACCCCGCCGCCAGTAGTCGGTCATCAACTTGAAGTCATCGTTCACCGACGCCAGCTTGTCTTCATTGAGCTGTTGGGGATAGGCCGTCATGAAATTCTCCATCGCCATGATGGCCTCGCCCAGGTTTCTCCTCAGCAGCCACTCCCTCACCAGAGCCAGTGTCTCATTGCGGTTTTCCATCGTGTCTCCTCCTTATTTTTTCCCTAACCACTGACGGGCCCGCGCCACGTCCTCCTGTCTTGGTGCAGCCACATGGTCGTAGCGCAGCGAGTCGGGCAGCTGGCGAAGGGCCAGCTCGGACAGGTCGCAATACTTCATGATGATGTCGCTATAGTGTTTCACGCCATATGCGTTCAGCGAGTCGCAGGCCTTGTTGTATCCGTCAACCAAAGCTTTCAGCTGCCGCTGGCGGCTGGCCTCGCTCATGGCCATGCTGTCCTCGGCTATCACACCCATCCAGATGTCCTCGCGTCTGGAGTCGAGCAACACATGGTGCTTGCCCAAAAGGGCCTGTGTCAACTGCGGCTCTGTCAGCAACAGGGCATCCATCTCATTGTTCTCCAGCATGTCGAGCCGCACGTTCACGTCGTTCACCTGGATACGGAACACTCGCTCCGGCTTCAGCTTCGCACTGTCCACAGCCAGCTCGGCCATCAGGTCGGTCACCGAGTAGCGCGTCATAGCCACCATACGGTCGTCGAGGTGCTTCATCTCAGTGATGCGCTGGTTACGGTTGCCGATAAGCAGCCAGTAGGCGTTCGTCGCTGTCAGATACTTCAGTCTCAGCCCCTGTGCGGCCATCCGCTCCGTCCTCACCAGATCGCTGACGGCCAGCTCCACCCGTCCACGCTGGAGAGCCGTGTCGCAGTCCATCTGAGCCGAGAATCTCTTCAAACGAATGTCTACGGCAGTATCGAACATCAGCCTTTCCTCCGCCACGAACAGAGGCAGACAGTCGAGTGTCGGCAGCACCGCCACCTTCAAGGCCGCTGAGTCCTCGCGCAGGGCCTGCTGCTGCCGTTCATGCTTCAGCCGCTTCGTCTCCTCGTACGACATGCCGCATCCCACCAGGACCAGCAAACACCCCATCATGATGGGCCATATTCTCGTATATTTCATCCTATCTACTTAATTATCGCCTGCAAAGGTACTTATTTAAATTGAAAATATGATTGGCGGTAGCAAATTTTTCATTATTCACTATTCACTATTCACTTTTTTTTGTATCTTTGCACTCAATATGGCAAAAGACAAGATAGCATACGTTTGTTCCAACTGCGGCCAGGAGTCGCCGAAGTGGATAGGGAAATGTCCGGCTTGCGGACAGTGGAACACCTATAAGGAAATCCGTGTGGCGGGCGACACAGGCTCACAGGCGGCACGCTCCGCCGCAGCCAGCTTGCGCAGCGGCACGTCCTCGCATACGAAAGACAACCGCGTGCTGCGTCTCCGCGACATCTCCAACCACGATGATCCCCGCATCGACATGCACGACGAGGAACTGAACCGCGTGCTTGGCGGCGGCCTCGTGCCAGGCAGCATTGTCCTCCTCGGTGGAGAGCCGGGCATCGGCAAGTCCACCCTCTCCCTTCAGACCATGCTGAACCTCCCGGAGAAAAAAATCCTCTACGTCAGCGGCGAGGAATCGGCCCACCAACTCAAGATGCGCGCCAATCGCCTGTTGGAAACCGGGAAATCCGAGTACTCCGAGAAATCCGAGTACTCCGAGAAATCTGAGAAATCTGAGTACTCCGACAATCTCCTCATCTTGACTGAGAACTCCCTCGAATCGATCTTCGAACACATCAAGGCCGAACAGCCCGAGCTGGTGGTGATCGACTCCATCCAGACCATCATGACCGAGGATGTGGAGTCCTCCGCAGGCTCCATCGCCCAAGTGCGGGAATGCGCCTCTGCCCTACTCCGCTTCGCCAAATCCTCTGGCGTACCCGTCATACTCATCGGCCACATCACGAAAGAAGGTACACTCGCCGGCCCGAAGATTCTCGAACACATCGTCGACACGGTCATCCAGTTCGAGGGCGACCAGCACTACATGTACCGCATACTGCGCTCGATGAAGAACCGTTTTGGAAGCACCTCGGAACTGGGCATCTATGAGATGCAGCAAAACGGACTCCGACAGGTCTCTAACCCTTCCGAGTTGCTACTCACACAAGACCACGAAGGACTCTCCGGCATCGCCATCTCCTCGGCCATCGAGGGGGTACGTCCCTTCCTGCTTGAGACACAGGCCCTCGTCTCCACTGCTGCCTACGGAACGCCCCAGCGCTCTGCCACGGGCTTCGACCAACGTCGTCTGAACATGCTGCTGGCAGTCCTTGAAAAACGTGTAGGCTTCAAACTCATGCAGAAGGACGTCTTCATCAACATCGCCGGTGGCTTGCGTGTGACCGACCTCGCTATGGATCTCAGCGTCATAGCCGCTGTTCTCTCCTCCAACGTAGATACCCCGATTGACAACGGCTGGTGCATGTGTGGCGAGGTGGGACTTTCAGGTGAGGTACGCCCCGTGAACCGCATCGAGCAACGCATTGCCGAGGCCGAGAAGTTGGGCTTCACCGACATCATCATTCCCAAGTATAACCTCCAGGGCATCAACCAGAAGAAATTCCACATCGCCCTCCACCCTGTCCGCAAGGTCGAAGAAGCGCTCCGCGTCCTGTTTGGCTGATATTTGCAAACTCAGCCTTACATTATTTATAATTATACGCAAAAAAGATTTAAATATTCAATGTTCAATGTTCAATGTTCAATGTTTTTTAGTAACTTTGCACTCACTTTTGAACGGAGATTTATCACATTATTAATAATATTACAATTATGACTATCAACGAATTCAACTTTGCCGGTAAGAAGGCAATCGTACGTGTAGACTTCAACGTACCCCTCGATGAGAATGGTAAGATCACTGACGACACCCGTATCCGCGGTGCCCTTCCCACGCTGAAGAAGATTCTGGCCGATGGTGGTGCTACGATTATTATGTCGCACATGGGTAAGCCCAAAGGAAAGGTTAACCCCAAGCTGTCTCTCGGACAGATCCGTGAGGCTGTGGAGAAGGCCCTGGGTGTTCCTGTAGCATTCGCTCCCGACTGTGCTAAGGCTGCCGATGCCGCCAAGGCTCTGAAGATGGGTGAGGCTCTGCTGCTTGAGAACCTGCGCTACTATCCTGAGGAGGAAGGTAAGCCCGTTGGTATCGACAAGGCTGATCCTGCTTACGACGAAGCCAAGAAGGCCATGAAGGCTTCTCAGAAGGAGTTTGCCAAGACCCTCGCTTCTTACGCTGACTGCTATGTGATGGACGCCTTCGGTACTGCTCACCGTAAGCATGCCTCTACCGCTGTCATAGCCGACTACTTCGATGCTGATAACAAGATGCTCGGCCTGCTGATGGAGAAAGAAGTACAGGCTGTTGACAACGTGCTTTCAAACATCAAGCGTCCGTTCGTTGCCATCATGGGTGGTTCGAAGGTCTCTTCAAAGATCGGTATCATCGAGAACCTGCTCGGTAAGGTTGACAAGCTCATCCTCTGTGGTGGTATGACCTACACCTTCGCCAAGGCTCATGACGGTGAGATCGGTGACTCTATCGTGGAACTCGACAAGCTGGATGTGGCTCTGGGCGTTGAGGAGCTGGCCAAAAAGAACGGTGTGGAGCTTGTTCTTGGCAGTGACTGCACAGCCACCAATGGCCTCGACTTCGGCACTATGACCGTGAAGCCCGGTTCTGAGATCATCACCTGCCCCGCCAACAAGGTTCCCACTGGCTTCGAGGGCGTTGACGCCGGTCCCGCTTCTCAGGAGGATTTCCGCAAGGCCATCAAGGGTGCCAAGACCATCCTGTGGAACGGTCCTGCTGGTGTGTTCGAGTGCGACGACTTCACAGCCGGAAGCCGTGCCATCGGTGAAGCTATCGCCGAGGCTACTGCCGAGGGTGCTTTCTCTCTGATTGGCGGTGGCGACTCTGTGGCTTGTGTCAACAAGTTCGGTCTGGCCGATAAGGTTAGCTACATCTCTACCGGTGGTGGTGCTCTGCTTGAGGCCATCGAAGGCAAGGTTCTCCCCGGCGTAGCTGCAATCAAGGGTGAGTAAGCCTCAAGCGTGAATAATGAATCGTAGATTCTCTGTCTTTTTTTTCCTGCTGCTGTCACTGACGGCGGCAGGAAAAAATATTATATACGACCCGCAGGTGAAGTCGCTGCAGGCTGTCGTCAACAACAACTGGCAGGCGCTGCCCGTCATGAAGCTCAACTCCAACGACCGTCTCTATGTAGGCTTCGACGAGCTGTCGCACGACTACCACCGTTATATCCTCCACGTGGAGCGTTGCGAAGCCGACTGGACACCGTCAGAAGAACTGTTTGAGAGCGACTGGCTAACCGGCTTCAACGATAATATTATCGACGACTTCGAATACTCCATCAATACGACCGTCCCCTACACGCACTATCAGTTCTCGCTTCCGAACGCTCAGTGCAGCCTGAAGATGAGCGGCAACTATCGTCTGCACGTTCGCGAGGATGGCAGCAACGACGATGTCCTGACCGTTGAGATCATGGTCACAGAGCAGTCAATGCAACTGTCGATGGCCGTCACCACGAATACCGACATCGACACCAACGACTGTCACCAACAGTTGACCATGGCCGTAAATTACCGCAACATACAGGTAATCCGACCGGAAGAACAGATACAGACAGTAGTCATGCAGAACGGTCGTGAGGACAATTGTAGACGCAATGTCCGCCCCAGCTTCATCACCAACAACAGCCTCGAGTGGGGCCACGCACGAGAGCTGATCTTCGATGCAGGCAATGAGTACCGCAAATTTGAGGTGCTCGATCCCAGCCACCCTACAATGGGCATCGACTACATTCGCTGGGACGGTGACAACTATCAGGTGTTCCCCTTCCTCTGTGAACCACGCAACAACTATATCTACGACGAAGATGCAGACGGTGACTTCATGATCCGCAACAGCGACAATCGCGAGAACGATACCACCAGCGACTACGTCTGGGTGAACTACCGCCTCAAGGCCGATGCCCCGTCAGACGGCCACATCGTCATCGACGGACGCTGGACCACCGACTGCCATACTGACACCTACCGCATGGACTACGAGGCCGACACAGACCTCTTCACGGCCAGCATCCTGCAGAAACAGGGCTATTATTCCTACCAATATCTCTGGGAAGACGAGAACGGAACACGACATATTCTGCCCTCGGAAGGGAACTTCTACCAGACAGAGAACCGCTATCAGGCTTTCGTCTATTACAAAGAGACGGGAGGCCGCACCTGGCGCCTGGCTGCCTACGGACAAATCACGATTAACTAACTGCGTACCACCCGGCGCAGATTACTGTTCCTCTGGCGGTACACCTCGGGCGTGGCGCGATACTCACGATAGAACGTGGCAATGAAATAGTTGGGCGTCACAAAGCCGCACTCACTGGAGATTTCTTCCATATCCTTCTCCGTCGTCATCAGCAGTTGCTCCGCCTTTTTCAGCATCAAGATCTTGGCCAGCGGCCGCGGGTTCTTGAAGATATTGCCAAGCATCAACTGGTAAAACGGCTGCAGCTCCATCTTCGCCTCGGCACAGAGGTCGCGCATTGTCAGATGGCGGTCATCGCGCTCCAGCACCATCGGCATGATCTTCTCCATGACGTCGATGAACTCGGGCGTCAGTGCGTTCTGCAGGTTAGACTCAATACCCTTGTACTCCTCAGGCCCGGGCTCCAGCATCACCGTTCCATGTCTGGTGCAGTTCTCGGCAAAGTTACGGATGTTCCTGACCACTCCCCTCTCCTGGTTGTTACGCGCGGCACGCATGTTCACGTTCTTCACATAATAATAGATATTGATTCCGAGGAGTATGGCCAGCACCACTCCGAACAGCGACATCGCTCCCGTCGTGCGCCACCAGGGCTCATGCACGTTCACCACCCACATGTAGGGCTCAGTGTCCCACTTGTCGGGAATCATCGACGTTTGTACCTCGATATTGTATGTCCCCGGCTTCAGGGCCACCATCGGAAGGTGGAGCATGCCTTTGGAGTCCACGCGACCCCCAGAATTATAGGCCGTCAGAACCTGCCATGCTTCGTCGAGGCCGTTGATGCGCACCCGGTAGTAGGTCTGCTGCGGACGGAAATAGTTCAGGGCCGTGAAGGTCAGCGTCACGGAGTTCTGGTTATAGTCGAGGTCGATCTCAGCCGTCCGCGACAGGGCTTTACTCAGGATCACTTTCCCGTCGAGTTCCTCACCGGGCCTGATGACGTTGCCGTTCACCATCAGCCTGATGAGCTTCGGATAGATATCGTAGGATATGCCAGCATTTATGGTCGACATGTTGTTGGGGTTGAACTCCAGCACATGGTCAAGCATCTGCATGGAGATGGTGCCGTCATGGAATCTGACAGCCTTGCCATTGACGAACGACTCGCTGGGCACATTGTCCCAGGCATTGTAGCTGTTGATATATCGCAATTGGTCGTTCTCTATCAGCAGGCAACAGAGTCCGTAACTGGTACCCACCCAGATGTTATGCATGTCATCCTCCATGATGGTGTGGATCACGTTGTTCAGTAGACCGTCCTTACGGGTGTATACTGTAGGGAGGTTGTCTTTGGCGCTCTTGTAGACCTGCAGCCCCAACGATGTACCTACCCACTCCCATCCCCGGGAATCGCGATACACGCAGTTCACTCTCCTATTCCGGTAGGTTGTAGGCGGCTCCGGCATGTTGTCGAAGATATCCGCCATCACCTGGGCGTGTGGAGTGTCCCAAGTATAGACCTGAAATGGCGTCGCAAACGGACGGGAATAGAGCAGTCCTCGTCTCTCGGTGCCGATCCACATACCGCCCTGTTTGTCGAAGCACATGGCGTTGATATCCGTCAGCAGCTTTTCTCCGCTGGCCAACGTCAGTTCCTCCTTGTGATTCAACTCTTCCGTCTGCAGGTCGTACGTCCAGTAGCCGTAGGCCGAAGGGATATACAGAATGCTGTCCTTCTCGGCCAGGTTACTCAAGTAGTAAGGCGTCTTCAGCAAGGTCTTCCAGTGACGTTTCTCGATGTCAAACCTCAAGAGTATGCCCTCGTTTTGTCCGTTGCGGATCTGAAAGAGTCGGTCACCAACGGTCAATGTCACCGACGAACCGCCGTAGTGGCCTGCATCGTCCTTGCCGAACGCCCGACCCTCATACACCTTCTTCCCAATCTCCATGTCGGTTATCTCCAGTAGTCCGTTCTGGAAGAACAGCATCAGAAACTTGTCTTCATATATCTCCAGGTCCTGCAGGTTCAGGTCAGTGCGCACGGGCCATGTCTGCTGCGAGGCCACGTTATAGAGTCCTTTCGCCGTCAGCAGCCACACCACGTTCGTATGATCCACGAACAGATCCAGCACACGGTCCTCCATCCCGAATTCGCTGAAGACATCCTCGATTGACTCCACAAACCGCTCCGTCGTAAGGTTCACGCACGTCACACTATGGGTATTCTTCAGCCACATGTGGTGGAAACGGTCGAAATACAGGTGGTAGTTGCCCCAATAGTTGTCCAACGAATAGATATTCTCTGAAGTGGGGTCGATGAAATTGAAATTGTTGCCGTCGAAGAAGTTGATCTGGCCCATCGTCGTAATCACCAGTCTTCCTGACTTCGTACAGGCTATCGTCTGCGCGCTATTGTCTGACAGGCCGTTAGTGGCATTATAGACATAGAATCTGTCTCCTCCCGCCTGCATCTGCAGTGAGAACACCAGCTCCATGCACACCAAGACAAGCCCCAAATAGCTTCTACTATTCATAGTTTATTTGTTTCTGCTGCAAAGATACAAATAAGCGATGACAATACCAAATAAAAATGAATATTTTTGAGGATGGAAACGCCCATTCCGTACTTCTATTGTCCAAGAAAGATATCTAAATGAAAAAAGAGAGGAAAAATCCTCTCCTTCTGTGACTCCCGCGGGATTCAAACCCACAACCTTCTGATCCGTAGTCAGATGCTCTATTCAGTTGAGCTAGGGAGCCTCCTTATTGCATCCTTTTCGTTTTGCGGGTGCAAAGGTATGAACTTTTTTTGATTCTACCAAACATTTCCCCGACTTTTTTATATTTTTTAAATCTTCAGCTCCTTCAGGATCTCCGACATGCGCTGACGGTTCTTGATCTGCATGGGTACGAGCGGCAGACGGAGCACGTTCTGGATGAAGCCCATCTCAGACAGCATGGCCTTAACGCCGGCGGGGTTTCCGTCAACAAAGAGCAGGGAGAAAAGGTCGGTGAAGCGGTGGTGGATCTTACGGGCAGGATCGTATTCTCCACGCATCTGCAGACGAATCATCTTAGAGAACTCCTTTGGCAGGGCATTGCCAATGACGGAGATGACACCAACGGCACCGCAACTGACCATCGGGAAGGTCAAGGCATCGTCACCGGAGATGACGTCGAAATCGCGAGGCTTGTTCTTGATGATTTCATCGACCTGCTCCAGATTGCCGCTGGCCTCCTTGATGGCAACGATGTTCTCACAGTCGCGGGCCAGACGGACGGTAGTGGCGGCTTGCATGTTAACACCGGTACGGCCAGGCACGTTGTACATGACGATGGGGAGCTTGGTGGCTGCAGAGATGGCCTTGAAGTGCTGATAAAGACCTTCCTGGGAGGGTTTGTTGTAATACGGACAGATGCTCAGGATGCCGTTCACCCCACGGAAGTCGCCCGTCTTGAGCTCCTCTACGACGGCGGCGGTGTTATATCCGCCACAACCCATGAGGATGGGGACACGCCCGCGTACCTTATCCACAACCATGTCCTTGATCTTCAGTCTCTCCTCGGCACTCAACGTAGGTGTCTCACCCGTCGTGGCAAGGATGCAGAGGAAGTCGGCACCATTGTCCAACTGATATTCAACGAGCCGGAGAAGCGACTCATAATCAACGGAATAGTCTTCCTTAAATGGGGTGATGAGGGCGATACCAAGACCCTTGAAAATATTGCGTACCATACAGCCTAATTCTAAATTCGGGTGCAAAATTACTATTTTTTTTCAAAACATCATAGTTTTTTGCAATAAAAATCAAATTATCTCAACTCATCCCACCTTCTCTTACCGTAAGAGAAGGCCTCAAACCACTCCCAAAATCCCTCGCCAATCTCAGGCAAGGGACTTAACCGAAGAATCGCAGAAACCGACGATTCTTCGACTATTTTGGTAAGCCGGGACACGGCTTAAATTTTTATAAACTATTCAGTCTTGAAGAGGTCCTTGATGCCTCCTATGGATCCCAAGAGGTTCGTTGCCTCATATGGCAGGTAGACCGTCTTGGTCTTGTCGCCCTCGGCCAGTTCCTGCATCATCTGGATATACTTCTGTGCCAACAGGTAGTTAGCGGGATTAGTGGACTTGCCCACAGCCTCGGCAATCAGCTCGATGGCCTTTGCCTCGGCCTCGGCCTTGCGGATACGGGCCTGAGCCTCACCCTCTGCCTCAAGGATGGCCTGCTCCTTGGCGGCCTGAGCCTTGTTGACGATGGCGGTCTTCTCACCTTCGGAAGCCAGGATCTCAGCAGCCTTCTGTCCCTCGGAGGTCAAGATCTGCGCACGCTTGTTACGCTCTGCCTGCATCTGTTTCTCCATGGCGGTCAGCACCGAGTCGGGAGGCGTGATGTCCTGAAGCTCCACACGGTTCACCTTGACTCCCCACTTGTCGGTAGCATCATCGAGCACGGCAGAGAGCTTCTTGTTGATGGTGTCGCGAGAGGTCAGCGTCTCGTCGAGCTCCAGCTCACCGATGATGTTACGCAGCGTGGTCTGCGTCAGCTTCTCGATGGCGTTGGGCAGGTTGTTGATCTCGTAGGTGGCCTTGAAGGGGTCTACAATCTGAAAGTAGAGCAGGGCGTTGATCTCCGTCTGAACGTTATCCTTGGTAATCACGTTCTGCTTGGGGAAGTCATAGACCTGTTCACGCAGATCGATGGTGGTGGAGTACTGATACCGTCCGTGATTCAGCACCACGATGGACTTGGCACGGTCGATGAAGGGGATGATGATGTTGATACCTGGCTTCAGGGTGGCATAGTAGCGTCCGAGCCGCTCCACAATCTTGGTTTCCGACTGCGGGATGATCACGAGTGCCATCTTTGCGAACAGTATCACACAGATGACGATGGCAATGAATACATAAGTCATAATGTCCATAATTTAATTTACGATTTACTGATTTACGATTTACAATTTACTGATTTACGATTTACTGATTTACGATTTACGATTTGATAGACTCGACGGTGATGATGGTACTCTCGCGTCCGACGACACGGACGTTAGACCCCTCGGGAATGTCCTGCGTCTCGTTGGTGACCGCCTTCCAGATGTCACCGTCGATCTGCACACGACCGAAGCCGTCGGCCTTGACGGTCTCGACCACCCTACCCTGGCGGCCTAAGAGGGCGTCGGCATTGCTCACACGGTTGTCCTCGCCCTTATGCAGGTAGCGCTGGGCAAAGGGACGAAACCAGAAGAGGCTGATCAGCGTGAAGACGGCAAACATCAGCAGTTGCAGATAGATGCCTCCTCCCACTGCTGCCGTGATGGCGGCGAAGACAGCCCCGATGGAGAAGCAGATGATGAAGAAGTCACCTGCCGTCAACTCCAGAATCAGACAGACAACGGCTATCACCGCCCACATCTGCCATAAGTGTTGTGCTAAATACTCAATCATATCATTTACAATTTTAAGATTTACAATTTACAATTTATTTATTCATTTGGTTCATTTTTCGATTTATAGTGAGAGGATGAAATCGTCCCAATCCTTCGATGATCCCTTTTGTCCGAAGACCTTCTGATACAGTCGGCTGCGGGTTGACGCCACGCTCTCTTTCGAATGGGCCGTCAGCAGGGCGATATCCTTCGGTTGAACCCTCACCTTGATGAGCAGACTGACGTGATAGTCCTGTTCCGACATGCGGTAAAGACTGTATAATTTCTCTGTGAAGCCCGTATAGATGCTGTTTACCATCTCTGCCAACGCCGTCCAGTCGTGATGCGACAGGCTGCGACCACCATTCAGGCATTCCTGGATACGATGGTAGATGTCTGAGGAGAAGATGACCGTCTCGGCCTGCTGGCGTTTCTCGTTCTCAAGCATCGCCACCTTATTATTATAATAGAGGGTGGCTTTCTTCTCTTCCAGTTCCAGACGTAACAACGAGTTCTCGTCACCCAACTTCCGGAGCAGCGTCTCCAGTTCACGGATCTTCTCCTCGTTCTGGGCAATGCTCTGCTGACTCTGGGCCTCCTGTTGCGCCTGCATCATGCGAATCTTATCAAGACGCTCCTGTAAGACAATCACCTTGCGGCGGCTGTTCTGTACAGTGACCACGAAAAGCACTGCGTAAAGCACGATTCCTATGAGTATTTCGTAAATCATAGCGCAAAGGTAAATAGAATTTCCGAATCTGCCAAATTTTTACGTTCGCAATAGTTTGCAAATGACTTTTCGGTTCGCAAAAGTTTGCAAAAGGCAATAATCGGGCGATAAAAGCGTTATTAAGACTGATGAATTGTTCATTTGCAAGATACTTTTGTCTATTTCTGGCGGTACTTTCGAGCACCGTCCTGATGGCCGACGGCTTTAAACTGAAGGGAAAGGTGGTCGATGAGGACGGACAGGCTCTGGAACTGGTGACCGTGTCGTGTCTGGCACAGGGGAAGGTGGCCATGACCAACCTGAAGGGACAGTTCAGCATAGACCTACAGAGTACCGACTCGGTGGAGGTGAGGTTCTCGATGGTGGGCTATGGGGTACGTAAGCGCGTCTTCCGAAGACCAAAAGGAACGATGACCGTCCAGATAGTGATGCATCCAATGGAGGCTTTACAGGAGGTCACCATCACACAACGTAGGCGTCAGACCTCACAGACCGAACAACTTGACGTGAAGGACATCCGTGCGTTGCCCTCAGCCTCGGGCAACGCTGTGGAGGAACTCATTCAGCAACAGGCCGGTGTCTCAACGCATAACGAGTTGTCATCGCAATACAATGTGCGGGGCGGCTCGTTCGACGAGAACTCTGTGTATATCAACGGCGTGGAGATATACCGACCACTGCTCGTGAGCAGCGGACAGCAGGAGGGGCTGTCCATCATCAACCCCGACATGGTAGAGAAGATTGGTTTTTCCACCGGTGGCTTCGCGGCCAAATACGGCGACAAGATGTCATCGGCCCTCGACATCACCTACCGACAGCCCAAACGCCTGGAGGGGGCTGTCACAGCCTCACTACTCGGAGCAAGCGGTTATCTGGGCTACGGCAACAAACAGTTCTCCATGAGTCACGGCATCAGGTACAAGACCAACAAATACCTGTTAGGTTCCCTCGAAACAACTGGAGAGTATCAGCCTAATTTCCTTGACTATCAGACCTATATAAGCTACAGACCTAACAGCAGATGGACAGCGGAGCTCATCGGCTATCTGTCGGACAACCACTACAATTTCACACCAGAGACCAGAGAGACCTCTTTCGGAACGATGGCCGACGTGAAGTCGTTCCGCGTCTATTTCGACGGTCAGGAGAAGGATGTCTTCCAGACCTACTTCGGCACGGCATCCATCACCCGTTCATTCAGTGACTCTACCAAGATCAAATTCCTCACATCAGCCTTCCACACCAAAGAGAAGGAGACGTACGATATCCTCGGCCAATACTGGCTGGACGACACACAGTCGAGCGAGAATCTGGGTGTAGGTACCTATATGGAACATGCCCGCAACTACCTGACTGCCGACGTGGTAAGTCTGAAGTTCATGGCCACCCACCGTACACGCTACCACGATATCGAGGCGGGCATCACCTATAAGACCGAACATATCAAGGAGACCTCGAAGGAATACGAGATGCGCGACTCCAGCGGCTACTCCATCCCACATACGGCTGACCGGCTCGACCTTATCTATACCCTCGCGGCAAAAAACGATGTGAAGAGTCACCGCATAGAGGCCTATCTGCAGGATACTTACCGGTTCTCTAAAGGAGAGACCTTCTACACATTGGACTATGGTCTGAGACTGGCCAACTGGTCGTGGAACAAAGAGACCATCGTATCGCCGAGAGCGTCACTGGCCATCGTACCAGCCTTCAACCACGACCTCACTTTCCGTTTCGCCACAGGACTGTATTATCAGGCGCCTTTCTATAAGGAGATGCGCGACACCATCACACAGGACGGACTGACAAGGGCTGTGCTCAACGAGAACATCAAGAGCCAGCGCTCACTACAGTTCATCGTAGCGATGGACTACCGGTTCAAGTTGCTCGACCGGCCATTCAAGTTCTCAGCAGAGGCATATTACAAAGCACTGTCGAACCTGATACCTTATAATATACAGAATGTAAAGATCACCTACTTCGGTGAGAACCTCTGCTCAGGCTATGCGGCAGGACTCGATCTGAAGCTGTACGGTGAGTTCGTGCCTGGAACCGACTCCTGGCTCACGTTCTCACTGATGAGTACCCAACAGAAATACAACGGACAGTGGATACCAACACCCACCGACCAGAGATGGTCTGTCAACCTGCACTTCACCGACTACTTCCCCGGCACAGACCGCTGGAAGATGACACTCCGTCTGGCCTTTGCAGACGGACTGCCATTCGGACCGCCCCACCGCGGACTGGAACAGCAGCAGTTCCGGGCACCGGCATACAAGCGTGCCGACATCGGTATGAGTTTCCGCGCTCTGAAGGAGGGCAGAGACATCAAGAACATCTGGATCGGAATTGACTGCTTGAACCTCTTCGGCATCTCAAACGTGAACAGCTATTACTGGGTGACCGACGTGACAAACAGGCAATGGGCCGTTCCCAACTATCTCACAGGAAGACAAATAAATGGAAAAATAACCTTGGAATTTTAACCTTTTAGTTAATTATACATAAAATACATATTTTCGTATATTAAAAACGTTGGTTATTTGATAACAATTATTATCTTTGCACCGATTTAGTTTGTAATTTAGTTTATTAAGTAATTGGTAATTAACTCTTATAACCTATGAAGAAGTGTATTATTGGTATAGCATGTGCACTTGTGTTATTCAGTTGTAAAAATCCCTATGAGGAATTCCAAAAGGCTGTTGAGCAACAGGCCCAAGATCAAGTAGCCAACACAACACAAGAAGACATTGACAACAATGTTGCCAAGATCTTTGGAAGCATTGACCCCAACCATACGTGGAATTCAATCACGCAGGGTTCTGTGTCCATCACTGCCGACGCCGATCTTGACGACATCGTCAAGGTGCAGGTTCTGACAGAGTCTCCGTTCTTCAATGAAGATGCAAAAGTGCTGAACGAGACGAATGCCTCGAAGGGCCAGACTGTGACACTCAGTTATGAAGCACCGTCGTATTACGACCATCTGGTAGCTGCCTGTGTCAACAGCCGGGGTATGTACTATATCCAGGTTTTCGACATCAACGACAGTCATGTAAATTTTGCAGAGGCGCAGAAGACACGTAGTATGACAAGAGGCGAAGGCAGCTTCCCCGAACTGTCAACTTTGAAGTTAGGTTCTCCCAAGCAGTCGTTTAATGCCATGCGTGCAGAAAAAAAATATGGCGTCTGGGCTGAGGAGTCCGGACAAGACTGGATCAACGACCGCCTGTGGGAAGTGACTGGCAGCGGTGACATCGGCTCGGGATGGAATATCGAACTGGGATCCATCTACAGGGAAATCGACAGCTTCGGAGAAAAGGAAGAGGCCAACCTCCGCGAGATATGCAACAGGTTCCTGGTCAAGAAGGAAGGAAACGCGAAGAAGAACAACCTGAAGCTGATCGAGGCCAGCAGTATCTTCAGCTTCAGTAACAACCAACTCACCACCGATGGCAGCGCCATCACACTGATTCCCATTCAGGCCTATACGACGGAGTTCAAGTTGAACACCATCTACTATTATTATTACCGTCCGGAACAGCTGAGCGGCATGTCCGACGAGCAGCAGGTGAAGTTCTTCAAGAGCCTGCCGAAGTTCAAGGCCGTCAAGGTTGAGAAAGTACAGACCTCAGTAGAGATGAACGCTGGTGCCATGTACAGGAGAAGGGAATACCTGCTGCCCTTCTACGGTGATTCACCACAGGCCGGACAGACTGCCGTCAGCGCAACCTTCCCCAAGGGATATAAAATCGGATTCCTGAACCAGAAAAGGGAAAACGACAGACATGATAATGCCAAGAATGGATGTTCCTATGGCGACGGTAGGTTGAACAACGAGCTCAATCACTTGAAAGGTCATTATCTGTCTGCTGTAGACAAAAAGCTTGGTGGAGAAACTGAGAACGGCATGAGCTGGACAAGTCCGCGTATCGCCTTCTTCGGAGCCAACAAGAAGACCTATATGTGCTTTGAGGATGGTTGTGACTGTAACTTCTGTGATATGATCTTTGAGATATCCAACGGAACAGAAGTCATTGACGAGCCTCAGACGGTTGAAGAGAATGTCTATACCATGATGTTTGAGGACCGCCCCATCGCTGACTATGACCTGAACGACGTGGTGCTGCAGTTCAGACGTGTCGGTGACTCGCAAGTCAGAGTGAGCCTCGTCGCCTGCGGTGCTAACGACAAGCTCTTCCTGAACGGACTCAACGGACAGACGTTGAACGGAAACAGGGAGATACATGAGATACTCGGTTTCGGCAATGATATCCTCATCAATACGGGCAGTGATAACGGTACTTCGGCAAGAGAATGCGCCCCCGTAGAGGAAACATTCGATCTGGGTGGAGCCGACATCGCGACGTTTGCCAAGAGGATATCCCTCATTGACAGGACGACGAACTCTACCATCTCCTACTCCGAGAAAGGTCAGGATCCTCATGCTATCCTCGTACCGTGCGGATTCCCCTATCCAATGGAGAAGGTATGCATCACCAACTCCTATCCCAAGTTCAAGGAGTGGGCACAAAACCAAAACCATAACATCGACTGGTATCTCTATCCGTCGAATGGTAAGACATTCTACTATAAGAAGTAGCAAAGCAAGCAATTGACACACTCTTCATACAGGGATTGTTGCCACATAATGCAACAATCCCTTGTTTTTTATAAAAAAGGCAAAAAAAGAACGTTATTTCATTTATTATTTGTACCTTTGCACAACATTTTAAGACATACCACAATTTTTAAATACAAACGATATGAAGATTTCACACATTGAGCACCTGGGCATTGCAGTCCAGAGCATCGAGGAAAGCCTGCCGTTCTTCACAGAAGTACTGGGCTTAGAGTGTTATGCAACAGAAGTAGTGGAAGACCAGAAGGTAAAGACCGCCTTCCTTCGCTGCGGTGAGGTGAAGCTTGAGTTGCTCGAGCCGACATCGCCTGAGAGCACCATTCAGAAATGGCTCGACAAGGGCAACAAGGGTGTACACCATGTGGCCTTCTGTGTTGAGGACGGTGTTGCCAAAGGTCTTGCCGAAGTAAGCGAGAAGGGTGTGCGACTGATTGATCAGGCACCGCGCAAGGGAGCCGAAGGACTCAATATCGCCTTCCTCCATCCTAAATCCACATGTGGTATCCTTACGGAGCTCTGCGAGCACCCGGAATAAAGGTGAAAAGGTAAAAAGGTAAAAAAGTGAAAAGGACAAAGATTATCGATGTACTGAAGAGTACAGAATATGGTAAAGACATCTGCGTGAAGGGTTGGGTGCGCACGCACCGCTCTTCAAAGGCTGTTGACTTTATCGCCTTGAACGATGGTTCTACCATTAAGAATGTGCAGGTCGTCGTTGATCCGACAAAGTTCGACGAGCAGCTCTTGAAGGATATTACCACAGGAGCCTGTATCTGTGCAGAAGGTGTACTGGTTGAGAGTCAGGGAGCCGGACAGAACAGTGAGATCCAGGCCACGAAGCTGGAAATATACGGTCTCTGCGACAACACCTATCCGATGCAGAAGAAAGGACAGAGCTTCGAGGTGATGCGTAAGAACGCCCACATGCGTCTCCGTACCAATACCTTCGGAGCCGTCATGCGCATCCGTCACAATATGGCGATGGCCATCCACACCTATTTCCATGAGCATGGATTCTTCTATTTCCATACCCCATTGATCACCGCTTCCGACTGTGAAGGAGCAGGAAATATGTTCCAGGTGACCACGAAGAATCTCTACGACCTGAAGAAGGACGAGCAGGGAAAGATCATCTATGACGATGATTTCTTCGGTGAGCAGACCTCACTGACGGTGTCAGGTCAGTTGGAGGGTGAGCTTGGTGCTACGGCACTGGGAGCCATCTATACGTTTGGCCCGACTTTCCGTGCAGAGAACTCGAACACGCCTCGTCATCTCGCTGAGTTCTGGATGGTAGAGCCTGAAGTGACCTTCCTCGATCAGGAGGAGCTGATGGATCTGGAAGAGGACTTCATCAAGTATTGTGTCCGTTGGGCATTAGACAACTGTCAGGACGATCTTGCATTCCTGAACCAGATGATTGACAAGACGCTTATCGCACGTCTGGAAGGTGTGTTGAAAGAGACCTTTGTCCGTCTGCCTTATACCGAGGGTATCAACATCCTGCAAGAAGCCATCAAGAAGGGTAAGAAGTTTGAGTTCCCATGTAACTGGGGAGACGACCTGGCTTCTGAACATGAGCGTTACTTGGTTGAGGAGCATTTCAAGAAGCCTGTCATTATGACGGACTATCCGCGTGAGTTCAAGTCGTTCTATATGAAACAGAATACGGATACGGCAGATGGCGGTTCTGTTGGTTATAAGGGTGCCGTTGCTCCTGGTCCTACGATGCAGGGCACCGATGTGTTGTTCCCGCAGATTGGTGAGATCATTGGCGGTTCTGTCCGTGAGGAGAGTTACGAGAAACTGATGGGCGAGGTGGAGCGTCGTAAGATGGACACCACACATCTTTGGTGGTATCTTGACACCCGTCGTTGGGGAACTTGTCCCCATGCAGGTTTCGGACTCGGTTTCGAGCGTCTGATCCTATTCGTAACGGGCATGCAGAACATCCGTGATGTCATTCCCTTCCCGAGAACGCCCAAATCCGCAGAATTCTAAATAAGATAATAAACGATTCTCAATAATCAGCGTATGAAAAGGATATTAATGTTTGTCTTTCTGTCCATGTTAACCGTTACGATGGTTTATGGTCAGGGTATGAGCGACACCCAAGTACTTCAATTCATTATGAAGGAGAAGAAGGCTGGCACAGCGGATAACGACATCGCCACAAAGCTTCTGAAGGAAGGAGCAACCATCGATCAGATCCAACGACTTCGTCAGAAGTACAGCAAACAGTTGGAGAGTAAGAGTCTTGGTGGTGTTGCTGATAAGGCTATCAATGATGCATCCAATCGCATGCGTGTCAATAATGGTCCTTTACGTGAGGCAGACTTTGACCAGAGACAAAGCCAACAAAGCCAAAGAGTACCTTCTGAAATGCTATATGGGGATGCCTATCCATTAATGGCTGACTCGCTGATGATGCAGGAGGAGCCTACCGGGAAAAAGGTCTTCGGTCGTGACATCTTTAATAACAAGTCACTCACTTTCGAGCCTGTGATGAATATCGCCACACCTCAGAACTATGTTCTTGGTCCTGGTGACCAACTCATTATCGATGTGTATGGTGCTTCTCAGGAGTCGGTGTCTCTTACCGTCAGTCCTGACGGGGATATTACCATTCCAGATTTCGGCCCCATTCATGTAAGTGGACTTACTGTTTCTGCTGCCCAGAACCGGATTCGCAGTAAACTTGGCAGTTATTATGAGAGTTCAAACATCAAGGCTTCGCTCGGGCAAACCCGTACTATTCTGGTTAATGTCATGGGTGAGGTCAAAGCCCCGGGAACATATACGGTGAGCGCCTTCGCCACCGTCTTCCATGCTCTCTACATGGCTGGCGGTGTGAGCGATCTTGGTACACTTCGTAATATCAAGGTATTCCGTCAGGGCAAACTCATCTCTACTGTCGATATCTATGAGTTTATTCTCAATGGCCGTCTGGCTGGCAATGTCCGTCTGGCAGACAACGACGTGGTACAGGTTGGAACCTATGATTGTATTGTCGATATTACAGGCCGTGTAAAACGCCCGATGGCATATGAGATGCGTAAGGCCGAAAGTCTCTCCACCCTGCTGAAATATAGTGGCGGTTTTGCTGGTGATGCCTACAAGAAATCACTGCGTGTCCTTCGCAAGAGTGGTCGTATGAAGAGTGTCTATAATGTTGAGGAGTTTGAATTGTCAGACTTTAAGATGGCTGACTGCGACTCTGTCATTGTCGACTCTATTATCGATCGTTTTGAGAACATGGTCGAGGTCAAAGGTGCTATCTTCCGTCCTGGTATGTATAGACTGGGTGAGAAAGTCAATAGTGTACGTTCCCTGATTGAGAATGCAGATGGCTTGACGGAAGAAGCAATGGCGACGAGAGCCGTGGTTCGGCGTATGAAAGCGAATCGTACGCAAGAGGTCCTATCCATCGATTTGGAAGGTATCATGAATGGCTCGGCTGCAGATGTTCCGCTCGAAAACGAGGATATCCTTTTTATTCCCACATTGGCTGAACATCAGAACCTTCGTACGTTGACGATTGACGGTGAGGTAATCTTCCCGGGAACTTATGAGTATGCGGCAGGCATGACCATTGAGGACCTAATCCTGCAGGCAGGTGGACTCACGGATGCAGCTTCTACAGTAAAGGTCGATGTGTCACGTCAAATCCATAATCCAGAATCATTTGATGCGGACATGGAGATTGCCAAGACATTCAGTTTCTCTTTAAAGAAGAACTTCTCTACTGACGGAGACCGTAGCTTTACCCTTGAACCCTATGATATTGTTCAGGTCCGTAAGAGTCCGGTGCATCAGGATCCCATCCGTGTGTCTGTAGAGGGTGAGATTGCCTTTGAAGGTAAATACACGATGGAACAAAAGAATCAGCGACTCTCTGATGTTATCAAGGCTGCTGGCGGTGTTATTCCTGGAGGCGATATCCGAGGTGCACGTCTTGTTAGGACCATGAACGAAGACGAAAAAGCCCGAATGGAGGCAGTAATTAAGGTGGCCAAGCAGAGTGCAGACGGTAAGGACTCCATCAATCTCGAAAAGATTGAGATGGCGACTACCTATACTGTTGGTATTCATCTGGATGAAGCTCTGGCCAATCCAGGCTCCACCCAAGATATCGAGTTGATGGATGGTGACCGTCTGGTTGTGCCGCGTTTCAATCATACCGTCCGTATCAGTGGAGACGTGAATGCTCCGAACACCGTTGCCTTTGCTGATGGTGAGAAGTACAAGTACTATATTCGTCAGGCTGGTGGTTTCGGCGACAAAGCCAAGAAACGCCATGCCTATATCGTCTATCGGAATGGTACTATTGCACTTGCAAAGAAAGGAAAGGTAGAACCGGGGTGCGAGATTGTAGTTCCTACTAAGGCACCACGTGATGCCAGTGCCCTCCAGCAGTGGCTGAGCATCGGAACAACTGCTGCATCACTTACCACCATGTTTGCCACTATTTATAATATTCTTAAAAAATAAACGTCAGCAATATGGATCAGATACAGAACAATGCGCCTCAACAGACTGCCAGAACAGAGCGTCCTGGTTTTGCTAAGCTTTGGGCTGACATCAAGAAATATAAGCGCTTATATTATAAGGTGCTGCCCGTGACATTTATCGTTGCTGCCATCCTTACTCTTAGTATGCCCAACTATTATAGTTGTACCGTTATGTTGGCTCCAGAAATGTCTGGAGCGAAGGGCGGTGGATCCCTCTCCAGCCTTGCCAGTAGTTTCGGAATCAATTTGGGTGGAGCCTCAGCAGGTGCAGATGCACTGATGCCTACCCTTTATCCTGATTTGATGAATAGCGTCACATTCCGGGCCTCTCTTTTCCCTATAAAGGTCTACCGCGAAGATGACAGCACAAAAACGGAGATGACTTATTATGACTATTTGAAGGATGGTCAAAAGGCTCCATGGTGGTCAGAAGGAATGAAGGCAGTCGGTGAGGCTATCGGTTCGTTTTTTGGGAAAGAAGAATTAGTAGACGAAAAGGTGAATACTTTCAAGTTGACTAATGAACAGACGCAAATAGTTAAGGCTATAAGTAAAAAGGTTGTCTGCGACGTTGACAAGAAGACGATGGTCATCACCATCAATGTCACAGATCAGGATCCGCTGATTGCTGCTACGATGGCAGACTCCGTCCAGACACGTCTACAACGTTTCATCACAGACTACCGAACCCGTAAAGCCCGTATCGATTTGGAGTACAACCAAAAAATCTGTGCTGAGGCTAAAGAACGCTACGACAATGCCCGTAAGAATTATGCCGATTACGCTGATGCCAACCAAAAGATATTCCTGGAAAGGGCGCGTAGTCGCCAGTCTGAGCTGGAGACCGAACTTCAGCTGCAGCAGCGTGCCTATTCACAGATTGCCGCTCAGTTGCAATTAGCAGAGGCCAAAGTGCAGGAAGAGACACCTGCATTCACAACCCTCCAGCCTGCCACAGTTCCCATCCAAAAGGATGGTCCCAAGCGTTCACGTATTTGTTTGATATTCCTTTTTCTGGCATTCCTCGCCACGACAGCATACGCATTCCACAAAGAGGGAGATCTCATTCCCCTATTTACTGCAGACGATGAAGAGCCGGAGCCGACGAGGGTCAACTGATGAGCTGAATACCCTCTTCGGAGATAGTGATAAGCCGTCGGCGATACAGATCGCCGATGGCTTTTTTATAGTGTTTCTTTGAGACCTGGAAACGTTCATAGATTTGCTCGGCAGGCGATTTGTCGCCAAGCTCGCACTTGCCGTCGTGTTCATAGAGATAACGGAGTAAAACCTCTGCGAAATCCAGCACACGCTGACGTCCATCATTCTTCTGATAGCGTTCGACCTTAGCAGTCGCCATCAACCGATGGGTCTTTTCGTCTTCCATGATATAAACATAATAGGGCTTCCCGATTTCCATCCGTTTCTTCTGCTCACGGAATGGACAGAAGAGATCCTTCATCAATCCCCATTTGAGGAAAGCACCATATTCATTCGTCCAGGCGCACTCCAGATAAGCAAACTCACCCACCTTGGCTATCGGATGCTCCGTAGTGGCAATGGTTCGCTCATCCTGGTCAAGATAGATGAACACTTCCAGATTGTCACCAATATGCATATCGGGTGTGACATAACGATTCGGCAACAGGATATTCCCTTCGTCACCACCGTCTAAATACAGACCGTAATCCGTACGTTTCTTTATTCTGAGGGTATTGTAGTCTCCAAGTTTAAGCATTCTTCCGTGATTTGTGGGGTTTCAATGGTTGGAATCTCAATAAGACCATCCCGCAGATGAATAGTCCTATCCGTAATAGCAGCGAGAGATTCATCGTGAGTGACGATGACAAACGTCTGTCCGAACTGGTCACGCAGATCAAAGAACAACTTGTGCAGGTCTTCCTTGTTGCGTGTGTCAAGGGAGCCAGAAGGTTCGTCGGCCAAGATCACCGCCGGGTTATTGACCAGTGCTCGGGCTACGGCTATGCGCTGTTTCTCTCCACCCGACAGTTCGTTGGGTTTATGTGAAGCACGGTCACTCAAACCCATAAATTGAAGCAGTTCCTCGGCACGGGCCTTAGCCGTCTTCTGAGACTTCCCTGCAATATAGGCAGGAATCATAATATTCTCTATGGCCGTGAACTCCGGCAATAACTGATGAAACTGGAACACAAAACCCAAATGCGTGTTTCTGAAATCAGAAAGACGTTTCGACGACAACGAAGTAACATCAATACCATCTACCTGCACCGTACCCGTATCAGGACGATCCAAGGTTCCGATAATCTGCAATAAGGTAGTCTTTCCGGCTCCGCTGGGTCCGACGATACTGACCACCTCACCTTTGTCTATATGGAGGTCTATGCCCTTGAGCACCTGCAGTGCCCCGAAACTCTTCGTTATATTCTTAATGTCAATCATAATGGATATTTACGATTTATGTATCCACTTGGATATGGTGTCGTAGATACTATGCTCCTCGTGGTGTTGTGCCTCTGTGAAGCTCATGCGCTCATCCTTCGTGTTACCGAACTGGTCAGGGAAGATAATCATAAGGTTCTTGCCCGAGAAATGCTTCTGCAGTTCATCTGGCAAACGTTCCAAGGCGTTTTTGTACGAGATGGTTCCCTTACGGGCTGTCACCACCACGAACAAATGGTCTTCTGAGATGCCGGCTGCTAATCGTGGCAACTCGTTCCAATGCTCCATCGAAGTATATTCTGCTCTGACATTCGGATGACGGTTGTTGATGTATTCCGCAATCAGCACCAATGACTCGTTGCGTCCGTGGAACTGAATGCGACAGTCCAACTGTCCTGCCAGTCTGCTCAGACGCTCCAGCCAACGATGGAAACCTGGCTCAAACTCTGCCCTTGAAGGCACCACCACCTGAATGCGGCGCAGGGTGGACATCGGCTGTACGAAACGAGTAAGGATAATCTGGCGGTTCAGACCGTTGTAGAGACTCTGTATGAATTCACCCCAGAAGCGGGGGTTGATATCGGTATGCACGTGCATACCCATAATAATCTCTGAACAGGCAAATTCCCGGAAGGCATGCTTGATGCCGTTGGCTATGTTCGTAGCGAGGCGCACCTGTGTCTGGACCTTGACATCGGAAGCACTGGCGGTCTGCTGTAACCGTTCAAGCAACTGCAATCCCTGTTGTCTGGCAGTATTACTGTTCTGGTCATCATAGACCACATTCAGCGCCACCAGTTCACGGTTCAGCCGCTGGTCACGCATCAGGATGGAGAGATAAAGCAAATGCGGAGCAATCTCAGGATATTTCACGCAGAGCAGAATCTTCTCATCGTTGGCCTGAGGACTGTCGATATGGGGATGGCGCTTCTCTTGCAGGATAATCTGTTGGGCAGCATGCTCTGTCATCAGGGTGCTGATGATACAAGTGACGAGAATCATAATCACCACGCCGTTGAGCATATCATCGTTCACCAGATACTGTCCGGGAGCCACCTCCAATCGCATTCCTACCATCACCATCGCGATAGCACCTGCCGCATGGGCAGAGGTCAGACCGAACATCATATTGCCATCGGCCTTCGACAGACGGAAGAGAAGACTGGAGATATAGGCAGCTGCGGCCTTTCCGAAAGTGCCGAAGAAGGCAATAAGAAACACGATCCACAGCATATCGATACCCGTAAAGAGGGTGCGTACATTGATAAGCATACCCACACCGATCAGGAAATAGGGGATGAACAGGGCATTACCGATAAACTCGATACGGTTCATCAGGGGTGAGACGTGTGGGATATATCTGTTGAGAATCAGTCCGGAGAAGAACGCGCCGAAGATTCCCTCAATACCGATGAGTGAGGTGAGGGCTGCACTGAGGAACATAATGCCCAGTACGAAGATATATTGCATCACGGCATCACTGTATCGGCGGAGGAAATAGCGCGTCAGTTTGGGTATCAGGATGATGCTGCCCGCACAGAAGGCGGCGAACTTCACAACGAAGAGTATCCAGAACACCCAGCCACTACCACTCTCGAAGGAGCCGGAGAGAGCCGCCAGCATCACCAGGGCCATAAACAACGAGATCATCGACGAGCCCACGCTGAGCATCACACTCTGATGCCGTTGCAGACCGTAACGCCCGATGATAGGATAGGCTATCAGGGTGTTTGAAGCCATAATACAGCCTAAGAGGAACGAGGCCGTCGAAGAATATCCAAGCACGGCCATCGCCA
>JAEEGJ010003969.1_pt1 | contig 52620 bp, 34 predicted proteins | sample 8958761 | NCBI WGS metagenome assembly JAEEGJ01 (sample SAMN16246546, study PRJNA631951) | gut metagenome | biome: gut microbiome; feature: rumen; material: RS-attached | host: Bos | place: Iran: Karaj | collected 2018-10
AGATGAACAAGGTTCTGGCTCACCACACGGAAGAGATAGAAAATGTCAATACCCAGATGAAAGAAGCCAACCGAATAAAAGAAGAATATATCGGACGATTCCTCGAGCTGAGCAGTCTGCTCCTTTCCAATACAGAGCAGCGGATGAAAAAACTGAACCGTCTGGCAAGAGACCGTAAACTGGAGGAACTGTATGCAGAACTGAAAACCATGGAACCCGTAAACACGGGCATCCGCACATTCCATAGTCATTTCGACACCGCCTTCCTCAACATCTACCCCCGTTTCATCAACGAGGTTAATAATCTGCTTACCCCAGAAAACCGGTTCGCCTATGACGATGCTACGACAGCAAAACACCTGACCACAGAACTGCGCATCCTCGCGCTAATCCGATTAGACATTACCGACAACCAGAAGATAGCCGATATCCTGCGTTCCAGCATCACAACCATCTATACCTATCGTTCAAAGCTCAAGGCAAAAGCCATCAATAAAGACACCTTTGAAGACGATGTGCGTAAGATATCTACCTACTAATGATCAGATAACGATGATTGACGAAAAATCCCCTCGCCACTGCGAGGGGACTACCACCTACGATCAGTTACCCGTGTCGATGGGGTTGTGGTTGTCACCGCCACTGCCGGTAGTACCGGTGTTGATCACCAAGGTCGAAGCTTGGGCAGGCATGGCGAAGTTGCCGGTGTAGACGCCATCGCTTTCGGTAAGTTCGATCTCAGAGCCGTTCAGGGTTGCGGTAGGCACCTGACCCTCGGCGGGCGCGATGCTGATCTCGATCTCATCGTCCTCGTTCAGGTTAGAACCCGAGGCCACGGCATTGCCATCCTTGGTCACTGAGGCAGAACCCGTACCGCTCTGACTGATGGTCAGTGCAAAGCTGGTCTGCTGATTCTGACCGCCATTCTGATCGCCCTGCTCGGTAGCGCCCTGTTCGGTAGCACCGTTAGTGCCGTTCTCGTCACCTTCGGGTTCCTCAACAGTGCCTGGATCGGCAGAGGTCACGCGCTTCACAATGTTGCCGTTGCGATCGTAACACGTAATCTGGACGGCGGTGTTAGACAGCTCATCCTTCAGCGCCACAGTCGGGGTGAAGATGATGCGACGGGTACGAATGAGCGAGGTCTTGACGTCGTTGACATCCGCCACAGCCTTCGCCGACAGACCGAATCGCATGTTACCCAGTCCGGGCAGCGCCACAGAGTGACCCTCCGTAGCCCAGGCCTTGATCACTTCTCCGGCGCCCTTCCAGCAAGCCTGCATCACGCCCTCACTTACGCCTGAGCGGATGGCAGCCTCCTTAATCACTTTGTCCTGATCGAGCGTCGAATACAAATCAGGAACCATCACGTAACGGTACACTTCAGGACCGTCTTTGGAGAACTTAAGCTTCTTCTCCTTTGCTTTGATCTTTAATGCCATAGTTCTAAAAATATTTCATGGTATTAAACTATCGTTCGACCAACTACATCGGGTGGCCGCTTTCCCGCCAGTTTCTCCCCCTAAGTAGGGGGAGTTAGAGGGGGTCTGATCGCTTGTCATTCCATCCTCTTATTATGCTACAAAGTTACTAAAATTTCTCGACATATCCAAACATTTCTGCAATAATTTTCGTTAAAAGATAGTTGGGTAATGTTCTTCCTCATAATCAGCAACCAAATCAGAAATCAGGTCAAGTTCCAGAAGGTTCTTATCATCAGCAGGAGTATCATTATTGACTACCTTCAGCAATTCGTTGATACGCTCGCATGCCGCTTTATACTGTATTTCATTCTTAATCTGTACCATACTTATATATGCTTGGTGCAAAGATAGATATACAATTATTTCGGTAAAACCAAATATTTTTCGGTTAATTTTAATTTTCGACGGTTTGCCCCGTTTTTTACGAAGCCTTCCAACACTTTTTCGATGGCTTACCAAAAAGTGTTACGAAGCCTTCCGACAAATAACAGAAAAGGAGATACCGTTAGTTTTTTAAGAGTGGGCGGCTGACAAGAAAATGTTGTATTTCAAAGAGTTAAGGTGCGTTTTATTAGTTTTTGACATACTTTCTTCTGAAACTATATCTATAAGATTATAAAAAAAGAAAAGTTTTACCGACAAATGTGCAAGAAACTAAAAAGACAAACATAAATAGCCGTCTGTCAGCGACTTACAAACAGACAGACGACTATAAAAACTCATTAAAAACTCATTATTGCGAGTTCTGCATGGCCAACAGGTTCTGAAGAATGAGATCTGCGATGTCGAATTTCGGCTCATCTTCAGGAGCCATCCTTTCACAAATATCACTCAAAGAGAAATTGGCCAGATCGGTCATCCCCCCAATGGTGTGTTTCCATTCGCTGATAGCATCGCAGTCGGGAATGACAATCACGTCACGGCCCCGTAACGGCAGCAGGATTTCTCGTTTGAACATCCCTTTATTGCCTACGGCTACCCACGTCAGTTGTTGGAAAGAAAGCGCACCTATCAATGCATTCTTCGGACTCTCCACCAGTGCCACCATGCTGTCCGGATAACGGCTGAGCAGATGTTCGCCAAACATGCATGACGTTCTGAATACAGCATCTTTCGGCAACTTACCCTCGCTACTTAATATGCTTCCGAGCCAACAGCAAGAGTTCTCGTCGCTGTGAGCAAATCGTGGAGATGAAAGGTCCGTGCAATAATGCTGTGCCTTCAGATTATACACCCTTCCGTGAATGTCGATACTCGGAAAGACGGTATAATCATCATGTCCGAATCTCGAATAGCATCCGATGTGGTATTCCTCGGTGAGCCATTCCACAGCCTCGGGACGGAAGAACTGCATCAGGCAGCGACACAAGGAATTTTCTGCCGACACCATCTTGTCGACCATATCCATTGGGATATAGGTGTAGTTGGGTTCCACTGGCTTTGGAGGTTCTATCGGCTTCGGTCGCCGATAATAGCCGGGCGAGTTGATGGTGCTGATACCGAACTCTGCTGACAACCATCGGCATGCTTCCTGAAAGGACCATTGTTCCTTCTGCATGACGAAGTCGATGACAGAGCCACCCTTGCCACAGGAGAAACAATGACAATGGTTCTCCATCTTTGGATGGGTGTTGTAGTAGAGAACTAACGACGGGTTGGAATCGTCGTGCCAAGGGCACAGCGTTCTGTGTGTCACCCCCGACTTCTTAATCTTGCCTAACCGCTTGGCCACTTCAATGATTGAGATGGCCTTGATGCGGTCGATGTCGAAATGTTCGTGCTGACTGTTCATTGCTCAGAAATCTTAATTTTGTAATACAGAGAGTTAGAGTACGTCACACGCTCATAGCCGAGTTTCTCCAGACGTTCGTAGAATCTGGTCTTGCCGATAGGTCTGAGTGAGGAGTTGATACAGAAGGAACGATAGGCCTTGAATACCTCAGATGCCAGAGTGGTGTACTCTGAGGTCTCGCATGCTTCGTTCAGAAAGAGCCTGACATTGTCTGACTGTAGGCGGTACTGTTCAAGTGCCTTGTCGCTACTCTCACACGGTGAGAATTCGCGGCGCGACAATAGTCCCGGCAACGACTCAAACACCCAATTCAAGATGCCTGGCAATTCCGTCTTGAGTTTCACGGCCAACTGGCGGTCAATCTCCTCTTTCGGAATCGTTACCAAATAGGGTATGAAAAGCAAACGGCGGAAGAAGCCAAAGGTATTCTCGGCCCTCGGCAACACATTGAAGGCTGCAATGAGTTTACCGTAGTTGTTGCTCTCGTCAGGGTTGTGATAAAGACGTCTGACGGTGACCCGCTCACCAGAAGTGAGTTGCTTCAGCACATTCGGATTAACATCCTTGCCCGACTCGTGAGAGATATTCAGCATCTTGCCTATGATGGCAGAGCGCTTCACATCGTCATTGGTCAAATCGGCCAGACTCATGTAACTGACGTTCATCGGCCCGAGGAGCGCTTCGATGATTTCCAAAGTTACGCTCTTGCCGTTCAGGCCCTCACCATAAAGAAGGAGCATCTTCTCCATCGTATGGTCGGGCATCAGACAGTAGCCGATGTATTCTGCTAACAGTCGCTGGGCATCCTGATCAGGTAATACACGGTCGAGAAAGGCATGCCACTGCGGACACTCGGCCTGAGGATCATAACTATAACCCAGGCAGTAGAAGAAGAGGTCATCCTTGGAATGCTCATGTGGCATTACACTACCGTCACTTTTGATAATTAGCGTACCATTGCGTACGTTCAGCCATACCTCACCCTCAGGGATCATCTGGCGGCGGTACTTGGCAAGTTGGAAGGCCATGCCCTCGTAGAGCTGGTTCATGAAGATGTGGTTCATCAGCAATGACTCTGGAACACCGCACCTCATAGCGCAGTCTCCCACGAAATCCATCCACTGTTGAGATTCGATCTGTTCCCAATGGGTACCCGTGAAGACACATACCCGTTGGTCGCTGCCCGAACGCTGGATGTACTCTTGACACCAGAGATGACTGTCGGCAGAGCGGATGACCTCTCTGATGACCATCTCCTTCAGTGGAGTCTGACACCTGCCCCTGGTTACCCCCACCAAAGAATTGATTTCGGTTTCCTTCGACTCCACGCCATTTGCAATCCGGCGAAGTGCAAGGTCCACTAACTGTTGCTCACGCATTGACCGCTGAGCCTCTAACTCGCTGACCTTTGAGGTCAGTTCCTGCTCCAGGGAGCAGAGATTGTTTTTCTGTTCTTCCATTTTGTTATTTCTATTGGAAGTTATGCCTACACTCCAGCCTCCATAGGCGATTTCAGAGACTGGCGGGACCCGTGCTGGAGTTGATTCCCAATGTAATTACGGCACGAATTTACAACCTTTCTCTAAAATAATCAAGTGTTTTTCTGCAGTCAGGAAAAGAAAATGCGTTCCTTCCTTCAAACAGGAATGGAACGCAGGAATATGGTTTACAGAAATTAACAAATCTATGCCTCGTCAAGAATCAGTCCTAATTTCTTTAGACGGATGTAAGCAGCCTGAAGTGAGACCCTCATTTTGCGGGCAATAGGACCAACTACTCGCTGAAAAACGGGGTCATTATAGTAGTCCGTGTTCACATGTATGGGGCTGATCTTATCACTTTGAAATTCCTTTTTCCAATAGATGTCATAGAGTCGGCAGATTACAGGTGCAGGCATCAACAAACAGGAAGCAAAACAGTTGGCATGATGCTCCAACCACTTCTTAGTATTTGAAACAATGGCATGGACTCCATCCTCTGCTTTTTCACTAACGCGACCATGAAAAATGCTATGACCTATCTCATGAGCCATTGAATATCGATCTCGTGGATCCTTGTCTTTTACTCGGTTGCTGAGGGTCACTTTCTTATGGCCAATATCAATATGACCTAATCTTCTACCTGTTTTTCCTCTGTTAACGGTCAGTCCCATATCATTAGCGATTATGAAAGGATCAATCTTACAGACAGGAACTTTGTCCATTGAACCACATTTACTAAGTTGAGACAAGAAAACATCTACTTGAGGCTGCACCAGACGGGAAGCTTCTGCTTCAATCTCGTCATCACTCAAAATAGGTGCTGATACAAACAGATTCTTTTTATTGCACGAAGCATACTTATAGAGAATAAAAGATAACGAATCGTCAATACGACCATTGTCATAAGAAAGAATTGGAACCGTCATTTTCTCTTTTCCTTCAAGCATCCTGTACCAAGAGGACTCTTCAGATTTTTGACTTCCTTGTGTACGAGGAAGGACGAAGTTGCTTTCATTGATTTTGTATTCTAGATTAACTAAAATCAGACCGATGGCATGTCTCTCTGCTTCTTTTTTCACATTACCAGTGAATGCATGAGTAGAAGCAATGAAAAGCTTCGTGTTACTGAGTGAACCAAAACGGCCGTATAGCATTTCAACCTTTTCTTCCGTCAAACTCTCGTCCACACACTCAAAAATGGCTGTGTGTGACGGTCGGTTCTCATCCCAAAATTTCTTTGACACATAGTTCTCCACTGACATTGTTGCCGTCTTGCCGTTATATATAGGGCGGATGCATACCTTAGCGTAACTCTCGTTTGCTGTCGAGGTTTTCAGATATTCTTGCATACGTTGCTCCAAAGTGTAATTGTCGGTTAGGGTTTCCTTTGGCACATCTTGAGTCAGCAATAATGAGACTTCGTTCACATATCCGCGTATAATACTTGAATCAGGTTGTTTATCAAATTCTTTCAGATGAGATTTATATGGGAATTTTTCAATACCATGGAGGATTTTATCAATTGTATCACTTTCGGAAAGTGCTTCAGGACATTCTTGTACCAACAATGTTGCAAAGATTTCACGTGTGACCTCTTCTTTCAGTACGCTTGCACGTTTACTTTCCCATAGCACAATATACCAAAAACTTTTGTTGTTTTGTTTTCTCACCCAGTCGCCCACACTATTCTCTATTCGCCAAACCCATTTATCGGCTTCCTCTGGTTGATTGAAATATCTTAGATTCTCTGTGTTAAACATATCAATTTGTGTTGTTCTATTTTTTGTTTGCAAAGTTATTGTTTTCCGTCGACAAAACAAAGATTTTTCCGATAAAAGTTATCCATTTTAGGAAATTTACGACAAATTAACTTTTAAGAAGTTGTCCAAAATGGAAAACAAACCAATTTTATATCGAGATTAAGTTATCCCAAAAAGAAAAGGCATCCGAGTTGGATGCCTAATTATTCCGCCGTTCCCTTGCAAGCCGTTGTTCCCGCAAGCGCCTGAATTAATTCAAACACTCGTCATGTGAAATCGGATGCTGCTGCCAATAGGCCACCGATTTCTGTTTTTCCATTGTCACCCGATAGTGATACTCGTTGAGATATCCCTTATGTATCATTGTTCTTATTTTCAAGTCTTGCCAGACGTTGTTCCCGCAAGAGCTTTAATCGCTTCAAAGCTTCTTCGCGAGGAAGTGGGTGCGCTTTATAGTATTCCATCTTCACTCTCATTTCGGCATTCACCTTCTTGTGGTATTCGTTTAGTATGATCTCCATTCTTCTATTATTCGCATTGCAAAATTACTATAAAACTATTGATTTCTACTTGTTATTAGTTAGATTTTTCTCGAATCATTTGGAACTTATCGATTTTTTCCCTATCTTTGCACCGGATTGATGGTCGCACGGGAGCGGGGCGGTTCTTTCTAATACAAAGCGGCTAAGATAATATGTTCGCTGAAAGAACGGTATATCGGAGGTTCGAGTCCTACCCAATCCACTTAGGGGCGCAGGCCCCTATTTTATTTTCCTGTATTGTTTGCCGAGCATGTCTTCTATAGATATTACACCTATTGATTTCAGATAATTAAATGTTCTCCCTTTTGTTTTGAAGTTAGGGTGGACTATTACTTTTAACATTCGACTTCTACCATATGCACGCGTATTTACATATACAAGGTATTTCTGTTTTGTATCCTCATAGATATGAGTTGGATTCCTTATAGTCTTTTCGACAATCCAATATTTATCTGGGTCTACAACGGCTCCCTTCTGGTTCTTTACATGTTTGATGTATTTCACAATGACAGCATCATCGATAATCACATCTGTTGTTTCTAAGGTAACGCCTTTCTGATACAGGTCTATAACAACCTCTTTGCTAATAGAACCTACCACAAGTTCACGATCTCGTTTTTTACCATCAGCCAATACTGTATTAGCAAACGACTGAAGCTTGCTTAATAGCTGTGTTTGGGAGGTGAGTTTCGAGGTGGTGCCTATACCGGAGGAACCAAAGATTTACCTGATGCGTTGGAATCCCTCAATCAGTTCGTTTACTGAGAAGGATTTTGAGGAGTGCGTGGAAAATCAGGTGCATGGTATGTTCCGCATAAACTGGAGTATCTACGAGTGGCAAGAGGCCCGCAGGGGCGACCTGTTCTATATGATGCGCACTGGTGACGCCAAGGCTGGTATAGCTTTTAACGGGCATTTTATCACAGACCCTTACCCCGCCGACGACTGGGCAGGCAGTACCAAGCGTAGGATGTATGTGGATATGGTATGCATGAACCCGATGGAACCAGGAAAGCAGCCAAGTATCACCCTTGAAAAGCTACAGAAAACTATCCCTGATTTTGATTGGTCGAAAGGACACTCAGGAGCATTGCTTCCAGAGGATGTAGTTAAAGAAATTGGGGAACTTTGGGAGGAAGAATAAAAGAAATCAGAGGTTTTTGTCACGTCAGGACACAATGTGACAGTCACATAATGTCCTGACCTTCATGTGAGATGGTCAAAGAGAATTCAGCCAAACGTTCATTTCTTCAGGATCTGAAAAGCGTTTACCTTTGCCCTGTCTGATTTCCTCGCGAGCCTCATCAACTCTGGCAAAGAATTCCTCCTTCGTCATCAACGTCGGATCTTCCTTCTCCGCCACCAGTTTGCGCAAATATTTTGCAGCCCGTTTAAGCAGGTTCTCATCCTCGGCTATAATGCTCATGTTGCGGAGCAATTGAGCATACATCTGTATTGCAGTCATAATATAACAATAGAACCATCCCTCTATGATATACTCCTTATCCAACTACTGCAGCCTCAACCTTTTCTTCGAGTGCATCCTTAATATATGCATTAATCGTGAGGCCTGCCTGACGGGCAAGCATCGCAATCTGACGATGGATGGCGGGGGTAAGGCGTACATTCAGCACACCTGTATAACTCTTATCGGGTTCTATACCCTCGTCTTGACAATAGGCCAAATAATCATCCACTGCCTCATGAAAAGCCTCCGTGAGTTCCTTGACGCTCTCACCTTCAAAATTCACCAAACCATTAATGCCTTCGATTTTACCGAAGAACACTTGATCCTTTTCGCTATAGGCCACAGATCCCAAATAGCCTTTGTAAGTCATTGTATTCATACTCTTTCCCTCCTTAGTCTTTTATTAACCCTGCTTCTTTTAAATCGTCATATACTTGTTTCATTGTGTAGCCTTTAACAATATTGCCCGGATGCGGTTTATGTAGCATAATGGGACGTTTGTTTCCGTTCTTAAAGATCAAGCGGGAACCCGAAGTTCTGCCTTTGTTGCTACGTTCATAGCCATAACCTTCAAGTAGCCGTTGCATCTCATCGAACGTAAAATCCGATGGCATTTTCAGGAATCTTTCTCTGAGTTTCTCTTTTGTTCCCATGTCGTTTATTCTATTTCGGTGCAAATGTAACTAAAAAATAGTTACCATCCAAATTTTTCTGCATTTTTTTGCTTCAGAGCATCATAATTCAAAAACAATTGGTGTCACGAAGTGTCCTGACACCGCTGTGACGGATAGCCCCCTACGACTCACCGGGCCAATCCCCGTGAGTCGCACGAAGCCAAAAACGTGAAAGAGTTTGCAAATAGTTTGCATTTGAAGATTTTATGTCAATTGTGATGCACAGTTTGGAAGATTTCCGTAACTTTGCACTCCATGAAGAATGTGAGAACAATTATCGGAGCTTTATTGTGGGTGCTGTTTATGACAGGATGTCATCAGACAGGACATGACTATTACTATCATGAACTTGAAAAGATAGACCATCGGCAGAATCGAGGACTTGCCCGACAAGAGGCCATGGCCATCAAGCACGAAATATCCCGTCAGTCAGAGGATCTCAGGATGTATCATCTTCTGCTCATCACCGAAATGAGCGAAGAGATCCTACCCTATCGTAATATAGATACAGCCCGCACGCTGGTAAACTATTACGAAGATGTCAGAGACAAGAACAAACTATTGCGCAGCTATATCATCGCAGGTATCATCTATGCCAACTGCAGCGAAAGCCTTAAAGCCCTCGGCTACTTCCATAAGGCGGAGGATATGCTGGCAGACGGCAAGAATCCGGAGATGAGAAACAAACTCTACAATAAGATTGCCAAACTGCAACTGAATCACAATATGCCTGAAGCAGCAAGGACTTACGCCCAAATGGTCAGCAAATACTGTCAAGAGAAGAAAGACACCACTGGTATGATACAAGCCATGATGGTTATCAGTGCCTCAAGCAGCAGTATTCCAGGCTATAAACTCCACACTCTTCAAGAAGCATACGAACTGGCAGCAGAGTCACACAACGACAGTCTGCAAATGGAAATCAGTCTCGCCCTTGCCAAAGGCTATGTCGAACAAGGCCACTATCATAAAGCCAAGTCCTATGCTTTGCCACTGATCAGCAAACTGCCTTTGTCAAGTAAGCATAAGGCGAATGCCCTGCTCTGTCAGATATATTATTATACTGGCCGACCTGACTCTGCACTCTATTTTGGCGAAAAGGTGATGAAGAATGGCAATTCTGTCAGCAGGCGGGATGCACATGAGATACTTGCCTATATCTGCATCCGACGGGGATTACGAACTCAGGCAGAAGAACATCTCAGCCGATATATCGAACTGAATAACGAACTGAATCACATAGCCAACAGCGAGGCCATAGCCCAGGCAGATGCCTTCTACCACAATCAGAAACAAGCTGATGAGAATGAGAAATTGAGGGCAGACAACGAGAAAAAACACTATATTATCATCATAGGTGTGGCATTGCTCGTTGTGCTGACAGCTGTGTTCGCGACTTACATCCAGCGTCATCGTCGTCGCCAGGAACTGATGGAGATGCGCATTGAGCACCTTGAGCAACTGAAGAAAGACTATGCCAGAACTAATGCAGAGGAATTGAAACAGGCCATTCGGACAATAGAATCCACTCCAGTCTGGCAGCGATTCGCAACAATGACAGATAGCGAGCATCCTTCAGACAATGACTGGCAATTGCTGACAGAGGCCATCAACCAGGTGTACAAAGGCTTCTCTACAAAGCTGATGCGCCTCTGTCATCCTACACCTCATGAATTTCATGTTTGTCTGTTGTTGAAAGCCGGCTTCGAACCTGTCCGCATCGCCGCTCTTACTTTCCGTAGCAAAGCAGCCATCTCCACTGTCCGCAGTCGTCTTTACGAAAAGACTTTTGGAAAGAAAGGCAGCGCCAAGGACTGGGATGATGTCATTCGAACGCTCTAAAAGCGAATGCAAACTATTTGCAAACTGCGATCGTATCTGACTCTCGGAGTTTTTTCATACCTTTGCCCCCAGACTGAGTCTTTTAGATAAGATTCATGATCAAGTTAGTAACAAGAACGGCAGCATCCGTCGAGATGACGGATGCTGTTTTTGTTTCTATTTTGCCCAAAAATGTTTCAAATTGCTGAATCATGTTGTACGTGTGGAAAAAAATCCGTATCTTTGTGGCAAAAATCAGACAACAATGAAACGAAACATTCAATTCCTACTGGGGCTGATTCTGGCTCTGACTTCTCATCTCTCAGTAGCACAAGAAATCCACGATTGGGAGAATCCTTCAGTACTGGGTATCAATAAGTTGCCGTATCATGCGACGTTGCAACTGCCTTCGAAGGAAAAGGTGTGCAAGGAGATTGTGAGCCTCGATGGGCAATGGCTGTTCCGTTGGAGCCGGAATCCGGAGGAAAGAGCTGTGGACTTCTATCGCGAGGACTATGATGTGAGTCAGTGGGGAAAGATCACAGTGCCGGGCAACTGGCAGACGCAGGGCTACGGCACACCTATTTACATTAATATCAACTACCCGTTTGTGAAGGACCGTCCGCGCGTGACTTCCGAGCCACCCAAGGACTGGACAGCCTATGACAACCGTAACCCCGTGGGACAATATGTGACGTTTGTCGATGTCACCAAGGAGATGCTCTCAAAGAATCTGATTCTCCATTTCGGCGGTGTCCACTCGGCTATGTATCTCTGGATCAACGGCCAGAAAGTGGGTTATAGCCAGAACTCGATGTCGCCCGCGGAGTTCGACGTGACGAAGTATCTGCACGAGGGCAAGAACAAGCTTGCTGTCGAGGTGTACCGCTGGAGCGACGGCAGCTATCTGGAGGATCAGGACATGTGGCGACTCTCAGGCATCTTCCGCCCCGTGCAGCTGTGGGTGAGGCCGCTGGTACATATCAGCGACTATCAGGTGACGGCTGTGCCTAACAATGACTACTCGCAGGCCACCGTCCGCGCAAAGATTCAAGTCTGCAACACAAGCAAGAAAACTGCAAAGAATCTTCAGGCGATGCTTCGGATAAGTACTGCATCGGACAAACACGGACTTACACGGACAATTCAAGAGAGTCTGAAGGAGGCCTCCGCATCAGAAAAAGTCCGTGTCAGTCCGTTAAGTCCGTTGCAAAAAAATATCCCGTTGCTGGCACCTGGAGACACAATGACTATCGAACTCACCTGCGCGCTGGATAAGCCGATGCTCTGGTCGGCAGAGAAGCCCAACCTCTATCCCTTCAGTGTGGAACTGGAAGACGACAAAGGCAACACCATCGAGCACTTCGACTACCACTTCGGTGTAAAGAAGGTGGAGGTTATCGGAGAGGTCTTCAAGATCAACGGCAAGAACGTGAAACTGCGCGGTGTGAACCGTCACGATCACCATCCGAAGACCGGTCGCTACGTAGATGATGCTACCTACGAAGAGGATATCCGTCTGATGAAGCAGGCCAACATCAATTTCCTGCGCACCTCGCACTATCCCGACCGCGAATACCTCTACGAGCTCTGTGACCGTTGGGGTATCTACGTGATGGATGAGGCCAACCATGAGACCCACGGCTACGGCTATGCCAACAAAGTGATGGGCGAAGATCTGTCGTTCCAGAAAGCCCATGTCGACAGGGCGGAGTCGTTAGTGAAGCGTGACTTCAACCACCCCTGTGTCATCCTCTGGAGCTTAGGCAACGAGGGCGGCGTAGGACCGAACATCGAGGCAATGTATAATAAGGTGCGTGAGTTAGACAATACTCGCCCACCCTTCTACGACAGTGACCGCCGCTACTCGGCCATCTGGGACGACAGTTATCTCTATCCCGAGGATCTTCGAAAGAATGCCCAGGCCGTCACCGACAAGCCCTTTATGATGCGCGAATATGCCCACGCCATGGGTAACTCCTGTGGCAATCTGCAGGAATACTGGGATGTGATCTATGCCGACTCCAGCATCGTTGGTGCCGCCATCTGGGACTGGGTTGATCAGGGACTTTACCCAATGGATAATGGAAAATTGAAAATGGATAATTATCCATTCCTCTACGGTGGCGATTTCGGCGACAAACCTAACGACGGGCCCTTCTGCATTAACGGCCTCATTGCCCCCGACCGTAAGCCCCATCCGCATTACTATGAGGTGCAGTATGTGTATCAGCCGATTCAGTTTGTGCAAAAGGATTCTACGATCTGCATCATCAACCGGGATTTCTTCACCAGTATCGATGAATACGAATACTATTGCGAGGTCTACCACAACGGCGAGCTGGTGACAGGTGAGCTGGCAAGAGTCAAGAACGGACAGTTTGAGATTCCCTATCCCTACTTCCCCTATGATGACCCCGAACTCATTCTGAATGTCTATGCCCGTCTGAAGAAGGCCACCCCTTGGGCTCCTGAGGGATTCGTGGTGGCCCGTGAGCAGTTCATCCTGAAACCAGCAGAGTTCTGGGCTGCCTTTGGTGGCGAAGATGCCAAGATATCACAGAGGGACGGTTCTTTTGTTACATCTGCCGGTGACATCACTATCGACAAAACCGGGGCTCTTACCTCGTGGATCGCCAATGGCAAGCAGATGCTCCAGACACCCCTCGAGCCCTACTTCTGGAAACCGGAGAACGACAACCAGAGTGCAGCCCATTTTGCCGAGCGCACAGCCGTGTGGAAAGATGCTGCCGAAAAGCGCATAGTCAAGTCTGTCCGCGCTGAAGGTAATCGGGTGATTGCCGATATGTCTCTGCCAACAATCGGTGCTGACCTCACGGTCACCTATACCCTCAAGGCCGACGGTCGCATCATGGTGGATATGGACTATCGACCCACAGCCACGAACATTCCTTTGATGCCGAAGTTCGGTATGCGGATGCGTCTGCCTAAGGACTTCACACAAATACGCTACTACGGTCGAGGCCCTTGGGAGAACTATCCTGACCGCAAACGTTCTGCCTTCGTCGGCATCTACGAAATGTCGCTTTTTGATTATGAGACTGAGTACATCCATCCGCAGGACAACGGCAACCGCTGTGACATCCGTTGGTTTGAGATATCATCAGATAAATCGGAATACTCCGAAAAATCCGAGTACTCAGATTATACCCTCAGGATTGATGGCAATGACCCCCTCTGCATCCGCGCCTGGGACTACGGTGAGGAAGACCTCAAGGGCGCAAAGCATCCCAACGAAATAAACCGCGGACGCTTCGTCAATCTGAACATCGACTTCAACATCCACGGTGTAGGTGGTGCTGATACGTGGGGAAAACGCACCCTACCCCAGTACACCATCGACGGCAACCAGCCGCAACACTATTCCTTTATGATGACTTTCTTGCCATCGCGGATGTAGATGCCTGGTGAAGGATGTTGTACCTGCTGCCCCTGAAGATTGTAGAGCTTGGATTCAGGAGACGGGAGACTGGAGTCAGGAGAAGTCACCGGATAAATGCCTGAGGGCACGAGGCGGCGGATGTCGGCCAGAACGATGGAAGAGCGATAGGGGAAGTAATCGTTGAGCAGGCGGTTGCGCTCTTTCATGTAATAATCGTCGACGGTATAATATTTACCTTTTTTCTGATATTGATGCACATTGCGGCGATAATCACCCCAGCGGGCTGCCTCGGCATAGATGGCCTTGGAGATGACGTGATACAGGCTGTCCCAGGTCTCTACGACCGACTGAGGCCCTAAGAGTCCGTCATCAGCCAACAATTCCTGAGCACGGCGGCCATAACGATCAGCAAAGTCTTTGTTTTTCAACAGGTTCTGGAATATGCCCGTGGGATAGGCACTACCATTGTTCTTTTCCAAAACGCTCTCGTAGAGATTCTCGAAGATGACCTCCGAGTCCCAGCAGAGAAACCGGAAGCCCTGACTGCCAGTGCCACGACGAAGGATGGCATACCAGTTGTGATGCGCCCAATCGGTATTACCGGCATATTGGTTGATGAGCATGTAGTCGATGAAGTTATCGATGTCGAGCATGGTCTGAAGTTGCTCATAGCTCTTGGCATTAGAAACTTTCTTAGCCGTCGCCACCATCTGCTCCCAGGCATCGAGGGTGCCCTCGCTGGCCTCATGGTGGTTGCCGCCGTCCTCTTCGATCTTCACCACGTCGATATCGCTCTTCGAACCACCCAGATGATCCTTGCCATACTGATCGTTCACACGCTCGGCGATGTTGTAGATGCCCCAGTACATACCGTTGAGGAAGAGGTTGACATAGAGGGCATTGACACTGGTGCGGCCTATCTTCCGCTGCATGCGACGTGCCCAGACATCACGGGTGTACTGTGCCCGCTCGCGGTTTCCGCCATCCCAGTGCTGCCAGGAGTTGCCGAAATGACAACGCAGCACGAGTTGGTCGAACTTCTGAGGTTCGTCAGCGCCAAACACCGGATAATCCAATGACTTAGGACCATATTGTGACTTGAACACTAAGCGGAAGGAGTGCTTGGGATTTTTCTCTGCCAGACGACCATGTCCACCATGCAGACGCAGGCCACAGTCGACGGTGAGGTCATGCGCCTGAGGGCCGCCCATCAGCTCAATACTGGCAGGCCTCGTCCACCCATGCCCCGTGGCATCGCCCACCGGGGGTCCCGTAAAGATATAGATGCCGCCACGATCCTCGTCGTTCTCATGGCTGAAGAGATTGTCTTTATCGGTGACAATGCTGAGCACGGGCAGGGACTTCAGGCCTTCGATGATCTTAGGACCTAAGACGGGGTCGGATGCCATCTCAGGATCCATGCCGTAGTCAGCTTTGGCAGTACCAGAAATCTGTGTGTATTTGCCCCACTCTTCCGGATAACCTTCGGGGTGATCCGTCTGCTTGAGCACATCAGCCGCAAAGATCCAGGTGGCAGTAGTGATGGCTGTAAGACGACCGGTGTCAGAAAAAGCCGCTGCCCGCAGGATGGTAGTGGTGGTGATGGAGAGTGGATTAATATAGACCTGACTTTCGAGAGTCGGAATGCTGCCATCGACGGTATATCGGATGACGGCACCTTCGGGCAGTCCATCGCCTGCAGAAATCGTCAGGTCGAACGGCGCCTCGCAGAAGCCATGCGGCTGGCTGAACGTCAGCTTCTGGGCATGAAGGCTCAATGGCAGCAGCAGGAGACAGGAGAGAAGGAGGGAAGGAGAGAAGGAGTAAGTAGACAGGAACCGGTATCTCATTATTTACTAAGCTTAGGAACATATTTCACGGGCTCGCCATCAGTAGCTTTCAGCACACTGGCAAATTCCTGAGGCGACACCTCTACCGGGCCATGCATGAACTCAGGGATATTGTAACACTTCATGAACTGACGATGGTAGTCGGGATCGACCTGAGGCAGTTCGAAGGGCTTGCTACCCTTGCCATTGGCATCGATATGTGCAAAGAACGGACGGGTATAGCTGCCATCATAGCGTCGGCTACTGAACACCACCCATCGGCCATTACTCGACCATGAATGATAGCTTTCTGTTTCCGGTGAGTTGATCTCGTCCATAGCACGTACCTCGCCGTTGGTAAGATCCAACAGATAGAGGTCGGCCTCGCGATGCCAGATATGGAAGACGCCATAATGGCCGAGGGTGAACATGAGGTACCGACCATCAGGCGACACACGCGGCAGGGTGGCACTCTTGTCTAAGCTGTCGGCAGCGAACACCAGTTCGCGGGGGCCAAAATCGTATGTGTCGGGGTTGAACGACTTCTTATAGATATTGTATTTCACCTCGTTGTATCTGCGGATGACCTCAACATCATGACTGACGGTATCGCGGAATTCGAATTGGGCGCTGCAATAATAAAGGGTCTTGCCATCGGGTGCCCAAACGGGGAACACCTCAAATTCGCTGTCAGAGTTTTCAATATTGGTCACTTCATTCTTATTCACATCGTAGGCAATCAGGTCGCTCACGGCATCGAACACTTCGATCTTGTTGAGGTTCTGGGTGTGGAAGCTCTGGCTGGTCTTATTTGTGGAATAGACAATCAGCGGGAGCCACGGATGCCAGGCGGGATAAACACCTGCAGAGAGGATGGAGTCGTTGCGCATGTTGATCTTACGCAGATGACCGTCGTAGGCAATCACCGTGCCTCCATGGAACTGACGGGCGTGGAACTGCATGCGCTGGGGGTTATACTGCTGATAGTTATGGCAATTGACGCACTGGCCGGTGATCTCCTTGCTACAGAGCATATTGTTGACCATCACCTGCTCGTCGTAGTTCTCTATGCAACGCTGGTTCAGAGTCAGCTCCTCATAAGCCACATAGCTGGGCGAGATGAGTCGGTAGCTGATATAGGGATCGATGCTGTCGGGAGAAACGGTGATATGAAAGGGTTTGTAGCCCCACCATTGCTTCTGGAGCTGAACATACACTTCGACATTGATATCCTTGCCCACAGCCTTGTTGACCAATTCACGCCAATCGCTCATCGAAGGCTGTACGGCCTGACCGCCACACACCAGTTCATAGTCACCCACGGTGAAACGTGCCACGACCTCGTCGCAGGAGTCCTCGTATTCGAAAGTCAACGGGGCGATATTGACGGGAATCGTCACATCGACGTAATCGGGATAGATATGCGGTGCTTTCTTGATCTCAGTAAACTGCGTGGGTACCGAGGGAGATTGGCATGATAAAAGGAGACAGGAGACAGGAGTCAGGAGACAGTAGAATAGTCCTACTATGAAGATCCTCATCCAATTGTTATTGTTTATCTTGGTAATCATAACTCTTAATTCTTAATTAATACAGATAGAGGTCGTGAACAAAGAAATAGTTATAGAAGAACGTATTGCCGAAGCGTTCGTAGAAGATGGAACGCATCACTTCTTCGTCAGCACTCGGGGCATTGTTGGCCAGATCCATGAAAGCCTTGTAAGTGTTCTTCACCTGCTCGTCGAAAGGCATCCGGCTGATGTCGACCTCATGCTCCAGACTGCCATACAGATAGGCGGCCTCCTGGTAATGGATCGGCATACGCTCGCCCTGATGACTGTTGGCATATTCAAAGAACCGAGGCCAGAACAACTGAATGTCCTTCTGCCACATGGCCGCTATCAACGACTGTTCCTGATAGAGCTTGTCGTCGCTGTGGGTCTTGACAAAGCGATCCATGATAAACTTCTCAGCCATCATCTGGTCGGCACCCAGATAGTCCCCACCCGTCATCAGATGGAAGATGGGCTGGAACTCCTTATTATCCTTCAACAAGGTGTTATGACCAATGAAACGTTCATATTTCTGGGCCCAAGCCTTGTGGTAGCGGGTATGCTTGAGCAGCGAGGCATATTTCTGAGCCTCCTTATGCTCACCGTTGACAAGGGCGCAACGCATCAGATATTTCAGGTATTCAGCACGGAAACCGAACTCGACGCCCTGTTCCAGACACCAGCGATGGCAATAGTTAGGAAGGCCATAATTGTAGTACATGCTGTAACCCACAACCTGCATCATACGAACAGGTACGGGCTTGGTACAGAGTTTCGACCCATCAAGGTAGTGATACATGTCGTCACCCTGACGATTTAATCGGAATAAGGCGAGATTACGCATCATGACGATGGCACGCGTCGGTTCCTCGTCGTCAGAGACAGCCTGCTCTAACACACCTTGCCAATCGAGTTGCTCCACACACTGCTGCATACGCAGTTCCTTGTGGAAGTTGCTATCCTTATACCAAAAATGATAGATGCCGTAGCCTACCCCAGCCACTAAGACCACATGAATGAGAGCCCAACGAACGGGAAACTTCGACTTCTTCCCTTTTACATCTTCCTTCTTCCCTTTTACATCAGCCATCTTCCTTCTTACATCTTCCATCTTCCATCTTCCATCCATCAGCGCTAAGAAGACCAGCGAGGCGGCTAATATATAATAAGGTATATAGAATACATCCAGTTCCTCATCGACGATGAACATCGGCAGACCCGTCCACCAGATATTCTGGATACCGGTCTGACAGAACACATAATTATAACAGAACAAGGGCCAGAATACTATCGACAAAACGGCGACAATCATGGAGACCAGCCTCCCGACTCTCCACTCTCCACTCTCAACTCTCAACTCCATCAAGCCCATCAGCAGGGCAGCCAGAAGACCATAAAAGCCAATTAATGGATAGAGCACACCCGTGCTAACAAAGATATAGATGGGACGCAAATAATATTTTGAAGGCAGCACACGGAAGAGCCAGACGGAGGCCACAGCTATTGTGGTGCCGATTGCGGCAACAAAGAAATGGCCACGCAGCTTCAGGTAATAGATCCAGTAGCCGATATCCATGTTCATGATGATAATAGCTGCCAATGGAATCAGCAGCACCGCCGTCCACTGGAGAGGTATGCGGAACGTGCGCCAGAGAACCAGCATGAGCACGGCCCACCACAAGGTAAGCAATGTCACACCTAACCAAGGCACATAGAAAAACTCGGTAAAATAGCAACCTAACCACGTCAGCAGCCAACCGGATGTCACCATCTGCTGCTTCAGGAATAGCGGTGTATCCAAAAACAAGTTCATTTCCTGCGCCTTCCACAAGAACTCCCGCTCGTAGATGAGCAGACAGCAGGCGGTAGCCAACAGTGCCACCACAACGAAGGCCGGACTTAATAGTTTCAGTTTATCTTTCATTTCTTTGTTAATTGCAATATCGCCTGCAAAGATAAGAAAAAAAAGTGAATAGTGAATAGTGAATAGTGAAAAAGTGAAAAATGGCCATAAAAAAGTGGCGAACCGAAGTCCGCCACTTAAATTCTCGAATTCTCTAATTCTTGATTACTTCACAATCACCTTCTCGGTCTTAACAGAGCCATCGCTCATCACCTTCTTGACGATGGTGATACCCTTCTGAGCCTTACTCAGACGACGTCCGTTGAGGTCGAAGAGCTGGATGGTGTTCACCTTGATGGCAGAAGCATCGAGTTTCTCAATACCAGCCTCCTCGTAAGCCTTTCCGTAGTCGAAGCCTGGAGCAGGAGCAGTCAGGATGACACGAACCTCATTGAAGAAGGTATGAGAACCGTCGCAAGCATTTGCGCCCAATGTCAGGATACCGTCGGTTACAACGATGTCGGTAATGGTGATTGCACCAAGACCACCCTCAGTAGCTACTGGGAATGCCTGGCCGATACGGCTTGCTGTAATAGCAGCAGCTGTCTCACCCTCAGGTGTAGCAGAAGTCTTCACATAGAAGTAAGTGTCGTCCAGAGCGTTAGGAGCATCGTCCTCATTCATACGCTCACCGAAGGCACCGATAATGGTGTAAACACCTGCAGGCAGGTACTCAATGGTCTGCTCTACGCGATAGCTACCACCCCATGTCTGGAACATGCAGTCCTCAGCGATCTCGTCTGTACCACGAGTAGCACCCCAACCCCAAGACAGACTAGGTCTGTTGTAACCCTCAGGAACAGTCCATCCAGGAACGCTCTCATCGGTGAAGTTTGTCTCAGCAGTCTGCTTGTAGACATTCGGGTTCTTCACGAAGACGGTCATGTCGTATGACTTCTTGGTAACATCGCCCGTTTCCTCGTTCACAGTCTCTGGGAACAGATCAGCATTGTCCTTCAGCTGGCCATAGATAATCTCCTTGATACGGCTCTTCATCTGGTTAGCCAGAGTACCGTCATCAGTCAGAGCATTGTTAGCAGCCACCATCAGAGGATCATCATCAGCAACACCAAGCTCCTTCAGGGTCTCAGCACCCAGACGGATAGCCTCAACCAATACCTTCACACCAGTATCGGCAGTAGCAGACTTACCCTCTGTGAAGAGCAGAGAAGTGGTATTGGCAATTGTAGACAACTCCTTAATAGCTGCTGTCAGAGCTGCATCGTCAGTCAGTTGATCGAAGGTGTACTGGAGCTCAACGGCCTCAGGATCCTCAGGATTGATGTTCACCCACTCAGAAGCACCATTGTACTTGGCAACGATGCCCTTCAACTCAATATAAAGAGCGGTAGCAGCGAACTTGTTCGAAGCATTCTGACGAACCACGTCAAGTGCCTTCTTAATCTGCTCGTCATAACCGTCGCAGTTCACGCGGTGATCCTTCACTGCCTGAGAAGCAGCAGTCAGAGCCTCAGCAGCACCAATGAACTTAGAAGGAGCGGTGTAGCTCTCCATCTCAGCCTCATACTTCGTAATAGCAGCAACCAGGTCATTGTAAGCCTGACCGGCATAGCGCTCACCACCGTTCTCATCACGAGTAGACTTAGCGTTCTCAAGAGCAGCGTTCAGCAGCATTGTCTCCTCAAGACCCATCACGTCGGGAACATACTTCATCTGAGGCTTTGCCAGGATGTCCTCCATGTAAGCAGGATCGCCTGTCTCACTGCCAGAAGAAGTCCAGCGCAGGATATAGTTACCAGATGTCTCAGGAGTGAACTTGAATGAATATGAAGCAGCACCGTTTACAGCGCCTGTGCTACCATTCACATTGGGCTTGTTGTCAACCACCTTGACGAAGACAGACTCATTAGCCTGGCCATCGGCACCAGCGGTATAAACCTCGAAGCGTGTCTTAGTACCATTGTCCTTCCAAGCTGCTGTCATGAAGCTGATGGTATAGGTCTTACCTGCATCCAGTGTCAGGCCATAACCCTCTGTGCTTCCGTACTCAGCGTAACCCTCGCGGAAGTAGAGACCCTTTGTGAAGTCACCACCGGCAGCGAAGTCGAACATACGAGAACCAGAACCAACAGAAGACTGAGAAGGACGATCCTCAGAACCGAATCTTACGAACCAACCCTCAGGAATCGTGTTTGCAGCAGCTGAAGCGAAGTAGTCAGGCAGCTTATCCTCAGGCTGATCGGTAATTTCAGTCTTACCAATACCTACATAATAAGTTGTATCGCCATAGACGCTCTCATCAAGTTTGAACTCAGGATAGATCTTCGTCACGTTGATGGTGTACTTACCTGTAGCCAGGTCACCACCCTCACGTGTCAGAGTGACATTCTCAACGAAACCTTCTGCGGGAACCACAGTGAGAGCCTTGCCATTCAGGGTAGCCTTCAGAGCAGCAGCGTCAACAGGCTTGTCGAAAGTCAGCTTGAACTCATTGATGCTGTTGGGCAGGTTGAATGAACCGTCCTCAGGATCAGCAGCAATAACAATAGGAGTCACGTATGCGTAAGGATAGATATCGTCGAACTCATACTCAAGCTCTGAGTTATAAGTAGCGACCTCAGTGAAGTCAGCCACATCGGCACCAGAACTTGGACCAGAAGCATAAACCACATGATAAGCAGCATCTTTCGGGTTCTTGAAGGTCACCTCAATCTCGTCTGCATCACTGAGAGCCTCCTCGGTGAAGATGTAGAAACGACCATCAGCAAATGCTTCTACTGAGAACACTGCCAAAGGATTACCATTTGCCGTTACTGTAACGCAGTCGTTAGGATAGACCAAACGGGGCTTGCCACCCTTCTTAACCAACTCAGGAATATTGGTGTCGAAGCCGAAGTCAATATTGATAGCCTCAGTACCGAACTCAACAGCTGTACCAAGCTTATAAACCTCGAACCAGATGTTGTCGAAGTAATAGTTGTTGGCGTCGGCCAGTTCGTTCAGGTTGAAAGCAACAGAGAGGAACTTCTTAGCATCTGTAGACTGCTGCTCAGAAACCTCACCTTCTGTAGTGAAAGTCTGCCATTCTGTGGTAAAGTTCACATCACCAATACCTACATAGTGAATATAATCACTGGGTTCAGCGTGAGCCTGTGTAGTAACCTTAGCGTCGGCATCAGCACGATAGTTGAATGAAACGCGATACTTGGTACCGGCAGGAACCGTCTCGTTGAAGCGGAACCAGAACTGGTTATCCCAAGCGTCAGACTCCTTAGCGGTAGCTGCCACCATGATACCACGGCTGCCATCAACACCTACACCATCAGTGATAACAGAAGGCTCGGGACTTCCCTTAGCAACCTTTGTGAAGAAGCTGCTTACGTCGTCACCTTCCAGATCACTATTGTTAAGCAGGTTGGTCCAGCCTACCTGAGTAGCCTTGCCGGCTTTCTCGAGCATCATGCTCTCAACGGTCACATTTGCCCAGTTGGCACCCTTGATAGCGTGCAGGTGGACGTAACCCTTGTCCTTAGCAATCTGCTTCAGGTCGACAGTGTAGACATTACCATCTACAGAGAAGTACTTCTCAGACCATCCACTCTTCGGATACTCAATCAGATGTGACTGAGACTCGTCAGCATTCCACTGACCTTCAGCGACGTCACGGTTGAAGAGGAAACGCGGTGTTCCGTCTGTCACCGTCACAATCAACTTTGAATAAGCGGAGAGGTCGGCGCGGTTAATCACACTACCATCGCCATAAGGCAGGCCTGTGCCCTCATTGAGGACCCAAGCGCATTCGGCCTCGCCAGTAGATCTGGCGTCAAGGCCCCAACCTTCCCATGTGCAGAAGGGAACCTCCTGTAAAGAGATCAGTTCTCCTGCATTGACATTCATTGCACCCAGCACCATCAATGCCAGAGCAAGAAACATTTGGTAAGTTTTTCTCATGTTGTTAAAGTTTTAAATGAAAGTTAATAAAAAAATAGAAATTTCTGGCTGCAAAGGTATATAATAACACACATACATGTTTTTCCGATTGTTTCATTTGCTTTCATTTTTGTATTCATACCACAAAAATCCCGCTTTTATCGGGGGAAAGCGGGATTTATGAAACAAAATGAGACAAATAGAAAAGCTATGCCTCTCGCTCGGCATACTCTGAAGGAGCCACGCCAAAGTGCTTGCGGAAGATGGTGGAGAAGTGGGCCAGATTGGAGAATCCGACCGTATAAGCCACCTGTGTAACATTGATTTTCTGCTCTTTCAACAGCCTTGCAGCCTGTTCCAGACGGATGTTACGGATAAATTCGCTGGTGGAGATGCCCGTCATCTCCTTCATCTTCCGATGCAACTGCACACGACTGATACCCACCTCTTGGGTGAGACGCTCCACATTGAAGTCACTGTCAGAGATATTTTTGTTGATGACCTTCATGATTCGTTCCATGAGCACCTCGTCGTTGCCACGCACCTCGGGTTGTTCCACCTTATCGGCCTGCGCCTGCTGGGCTCCGGAATACTTGCCTTTCAGACGGAGACGGCTCTGTACCAGATTCTCGATCACCATGTGCAGTTCCTCCATATCGAAGGGCTTTGCAAGGAAAGCGTCGGCGCCGCGCTCCAAGCCCTCCAAGCGATTGGCTACATCGGCCTTGGAGGTGAGCATAATCACCGGTATGTGTGAGATATTGATATTGGTCTTGATCATCCTCAGCATAGTAAAGCCATCCATCTCGGGCATCATCACATCGCTCACCACTACATCATATTCATTGGTCAGCAGCTCTTTCAGGCCCTCCTTACCATTCAGACAGATGCCGAACTGATAGTATCTACCCAACTCAGTGGAGACATAGCGCGCCATTTCCATATCGTCGTCGACGATAAGGACACGATATTTCGAGGAAGAGGTCTTGGCACGGCTCAACTGAACGGTTTCCGTCTGTACCTCCAACTCCTCCTGCTTGAGGTGGGCCTTACCCAACGGCAGACGGACGGTAAAAACGGCTCCCTTGTCGTCTGTACGATTATGGGCCTCGATGGTGCCGTGGTGCATGGCGACAATCATCTTACACAGGTTCAGACCGATACCAGTACCATTAATATGCATACGACGGGAATTGCTGCCCTGATAGAAACGATCGAAGATGTGTTTCAAGCTGTCTTCATCAATACCCACACCGTTATCCGAGACGGAGAGTTCAAGCATCTCACCCTCTTTTTCATTCTGAGAGCCTATACGTTTCATATCAACGGTCACATCGCCACCGTCATAGCTGTATTTAAAGGCATTGGACAGCAGATTGGAAATGACCTTGTCGAACTGCGTCCGATCGATCCAGGCATCCAAACGGTCCAGATTCTCATGATTGAAGGTAAAGCGGATATTACGTTCCTTGGCAGGGAAATCAAACATCCTGCAGACGCCTTCGGTAAAGGCCACAATATCGGTCTGCTGACAATGGAGTTGTAATTGTTGCTTATCGATTTTCCGCACATCGAGAATCTGATTCACCAGATTCAGGATGCGCTGGGCATTATGCTCGATGGTATCCACAGCAGGATTGCCCTCTCCCTTGATTTTCTTCAAGGCAGAAAGGATGATGGTCAACGGAGAACGGATATCGTGGGTGGCATTGATGAGGAACTTCATCTTCTCCTCATCCATCTGCCGATTGGCACGACGACGATAGGCATAGACCATGAAGCCCACAAGAGCCGTCAAAGCCAGGAAATAGAGGAAATAGGCCCAAGTAGTGCGATACCAAGGCGGCGTGACATCGATGGTGATTGTCGTCGTCTCAGAACAAAGGTCACCAGCGCGAGCCCGCACCTGAATCGGATAGGTACCAGGCTGCAGATGACTCAACTGGATGACATTGATACCTGGGGAATTCCGCACCCACGAGCCGTTTCCCACACAGTACTCATAAACCAGACCACGGGGATTATTGAAGTCGAGCAACGAGAATTCCAGTGTCAGTTCTGTTTCCATATAAGACACTGTGAAATGATCGGTACCAATGACAGGTCTCGGTTCATGTCCGGCAATGGTGAATCCTGTCAACTGCACTTCTGCCAAATCCGTCCTGCCACTCGTCACATCCGTTGGACGGAAAGTAGTCAGACCATCATTGGTGGCGAAACAAATCAGATTGTCATCTGTATGGAGACCCACACAATTAACATACTCCTTGGTAATCAGACCATTACCATTAACATAACCTACATAAGCATCTTTCTTAACGTCATACTGCCACAAGCCCATCGGCGTGGAACACCAGATATCCCCATTGTCAGCCTCAACAATATAGCCGATGACCTTATCGGCCATCTCTTCAACAAGTTCCGGTTCCACCGACTCCTGACTCCTGGCTCCTGACTCCTGACTTCTGACTCCCGACTCCTTATACACATACAACCCCTGATCTGTACCTATCAGAATCTCCCCGCGACTCGTAGCACAGAGGGAATTACATTTCACGCCCGTCAGCATCTGCAACCACCCCTCCGAAAGAAAACTGTCAGTCTTGGGGTCATAGCACGATATGCCATCTGAGGTAGCCAGCCAGATTCGTCCCTTATGATCAGGCAACATGGCCAACACCCAGTCATTGCAGATATGTCCGCGCAATGAGTCACGGTCGGCAGAGCGGAAATTACGCAACTGTCCGGTTTGCGGGTTATAGATACAAAAACCTTTAGAATAGGTCGAGATATAAATGTTACCGGCATCGTCGCTGGTCATATCATTAAACTTGTCGCAATCGAAGGTCACCTTTCTTTGGCTACGACCCGTCGTGGGATCGTATGCATAAAGCGCATCATCGGTGCCCACCCAATAGCGTTTCTGTCTGTCGCGGAAGATAAACTCCGGATTTGGCGGACAGGCAGGTCTGGACACGATGCGTCCCTGACGGTTAAAACCATAGATGCCATTGCTCTGCACATTCACCCAGATGATACCACCATCGCCCTCACAGACCGAAGATACCGTAGAACCGATATCCATACCCTGCGCGCTGAAACTCATGGCGCGGAACTGAGGAGGCGTATGACGGAGCATCACCAGACCCTTGGAATAACAGGCAATCCACAGATTACCATTACGGTCTTCGTTGATATCCCAGATTTTGGCTTTATTCAGGTCAATACCCCAAGCCACACACTCCGCGCGCTCCAGTTTCTGGCTGTCCTTAGGTAGACGGTACAAGCCATCTCCTCGCGTACCTATATATATATCACCTGTATGATCGCGGAAAGCACTGGCCAAAATGATGTTACCCCCAAAGGCCGACATGTCGAACGGAGCTGGTTTCAACACACCGTCATCATAGACGGAGAGTCCATGCAGACTGACAACCAGCATCTCATCGCCACGCTCGATAACGGTGATCACGTTACCCTGGGCCGACTTCATCTCAATGACCTTGCCGTCGGAATCACGCATTGTCACGACATCGCCGAAGCCGCTTTTCCAGAATCGGCCCTTGCTGTCGCACATGAAATGATTATAGAACCGTTCCTGGCCTGGGATGGTATAACCATCCTCTACATACACCAACTGTTCGTTTTCCATTTTAAACAGGCCATAGCCTGCTGTAGCGACAAACAACTGTCCCTGATCACACTGGGTGATACATGAGACACGGGGCGAAACATTGCCCTCAAAGGGGTAATGCACAAACTGACCCGTCGTATAGTCATAACGATCCAAGCCCTTGGCCGTACCTACCCAAAGACGACCCTCACTGTCGCAGAATAGGCTTGAGATATCGTTATTGCCAAGCGTCCCCGGACTGTTCTGGTGGTGAAGGAATGGCGTGAACCGGTAGCCGTCGAAACGGTTCAGTCCATATTCGGTACCCACCCAGATATAGCCGTAACGATCCTGACAGACTTTATTGACAAGTCCACTGGTAAATCTCTCTGAGAAATAGAAATGCCCCATTTGCGCCTGTACCTGTAACAGTACGGCAAAGAAGCCTATGAGAAAAGAAGCAATCCGTTTCATTAGCTATATGGTAAAACCCGTTATACTTCAAAAATCAGTTTATTACGGGGACAAAGATACAAAAAAAAGTGAAACGAGCCAAATTTGTAGGCAAATATTTTATATTTGCAATAAAAAACGGCCGCCGATATTCACATACAGGCAGGCCGGGAAACTTAGTTTTACCATAACTAATGCTAATATACTACTTATGAAGTTTACTACTGTTTTTCCATTTTCGGGTGCAAAGTTACATTGTTTTTCCAAAACAGACTATCACGTTTGTTTCTCTTTCTTTGCTATTTGTATTTTCGAAAAATCTTATTGCCTCGGCAAATTGCGACACAAAATCCAAAAGAAATGAAACAAAAAAGAAATGCGGATTTACAAACAGAAAAGCCTCGGAAATAAAAAGAAACACACCTCTTATAAATAATAAGTAACTTTGCACCCAAATTTGATATATCAATAAACTCAATTAACGTATGAAAACCAGAAAAGAATTTTGGATTGCATTACTGGTTGGTGGATTCGTCCTATCGTCGTGTCAGGAATACGATCTCGACGAGAAGACACCCGAAGGCTACGGAGCAAGCATCTACAGCTGGCTCGACGAGCAAGGGAGCTACACCAACATGGTGCGCCTCATCAACGACCTGAACTATCGGGAAGTGTTGGACAAAACCGGCTCAAAAACGCTCTTTGCAGCCGATGATGAGGCTTTTGGTCGTTTCTTCCAGAAGAACGACTGGGGCGTGAAAAGCTATGAAGGTCTGAGTCTGGCCCAGAAGCGTATGCTGCTCTATGGTGCCATGATTGACAACAGCTATCAGGTACAGTCACTTTCCAGTACTGAAGGTCCCGTAGAGGGAAACTGTATGCGTAGACAGTCATCACAGTCTATCTACGACACGGTACAGGTGATGCGCAAGGAACAGGTTCCCAACGGCATCTATTGGAAAGGTTACGAAGGCCGTGATTTGGTGATGATGCACGACATGACGCCCACACCGATGATTCACTTCATCGAGCGTCACATGACCAACAAGCAGATCACCAACGACGACTATGATTTCCTCTACAATTACACCACCAAGCGTCAGAATGGTGATGCCTCGGTCAACGGAGCCCAGATCGTACAGCAGAATATCAAGTGTATGAACGGATTCGTCAACCGCACTAACGAGGTGATGACCCCACTGCCCAACATGGCAGATATCATTAATCAGAAGAAAAACACCACCATCTTCTCTCATTTGCTCCAGCGCTATTCCGTGCCTGACTACTGCGGCGACGAGGTAACACGTGCCTACAATGCCAACCGCGGCACTGACGTAGACTCTGTGTTCCAGCTTCGCTACTTCGCCAAGCGTTCACAGGGCGGCAGTGAGTTCACGTCTACGCACAACCAGAAGAGCCAAGCCAATGGCGAATTGCGTTTTGACCCGGGATGGAACAGCTATTACATTCTCTCGAACGCCTCGGCTGAAACAGCCATGCAACAGGATATGGCTGTGATGCTGGTACCCAGCGACGAAGCTTTGGAGGACTACTGGGAGAATGGTGCCGGTGCCGCCCTGCGTAAGAACTTCGGTTCTTGGGACAACGTACCCTACTCCACCCTTACCGAGTTCCTCAACGCTAATATGCTGCCATCGTTCGTCAGCAGCGTCCCCTCGAAGTTCCACTCCATCCTGAACGATGCTGCCGACCCCATGGGTCTCTCCAAGGAACATGTCGACTCGGTATGGCTGGCTTGTAACGGTGCCATCTACCTGACCAACCATGTCTTCACACCCACCTCGTTTGTCAGTGTGATGTACCCCACAGTGGTCGACCAGAATATGAGCATCATGCACTGGGCCATCGAGCAGTTGAACTTCGGTGCCTACCTGAATTCACTTAACTCTCGCTATAGTTTCTTCCTGCCGTCGAACAATGCCCTGTTAGAGTATGTCGACCCCGTTTCGTACGGTAAACCCGCACAACAGGTGCTGCGTTTCCACTACGACCCGAACAGAAAGGGCAATGAGGTCTATGCCAGCATTCACAATATCGATCCCGAAACAGGTCTTCCCGGCGATTCTATCGGCGTTTACCAGAACTCTGGTGGTAAGGATCTGTATGGCAACCCCATCCTCAATCGTCTGAATGCCATTTTGAATGACCATGTGGTTATCGGTGATGTGGAGGACGGACATGAATACTACCGCACCAAGGGTGGCTCTACCCTCCGTGTACGCAATGTGAGCCAAGGCGATCAGGGCATGCTCGTAGAAGGAAGCCGTCAGGTCAACAAAGAATCACCCGCCGTACCTGTCAGTCTGATCTACGACCAGACCAACGGCGGTAACGGTAAGACCTATATCCTGGAACAGGGACCAGTGTTGGGATCCAAGCAGACTGTGTTTAATGTACTCGGCCAGCATCCCGAATTCAGCCGTTTCCGTGAGCTCCTCGAAGGCAGCGACCTGGTGGTGACAAAGTATGACGACCGCTTTGCATGCAGCGACAGCTGTATCAGCGTACTCAACAACTACCACTATACGATTTACGTTCCTACCAACGAGAGCATCGACGCACTCATCGCCGCCAAGAAGTTGGCAACATGGGACGATGTGGCTCAGTTGGATACCACAGATATCAACCAGAAGCAGAAGTACGAATTGTACACACAGCAGATTAACAACTTCCTGCGCTATCATATTCAGGATAATGCCATCTATATCGGTGCTGATAACACTTCCAGTAACGCAACTGCCGACAACGACGGTTCTGTCACCGACTATGAGACGGCTTACATCGACAAGACCACCAAGACCTTCAACAAGCTGACCATCACAACCGACAAAGCCGGTAGTGCCATCAGCATCAAGGACAAGGCGGGCAACACCCGTAAGGTGACCGATAAGCCAGGACTCTTCAATCTCATGGCGACCGAATACATCTATAACAATGATGATAAGAGTCGGGCCACCATTATTCGCAGTACTTCATCTGCGGTCATACACCTCATTGACGGACCATTGATGACTGAAAAATGATCATTGATAATTGAAAATTGAAAGTTATGAACAAAAGACTATTAAGAACATTAGGACTGATAATTATCAATTGTCAATTGTCGATTATCAATTCCTCTGCCCAGAACGCTGGTGACATCATCAGCGGAACGGTAACCGATGCCTTCGGTCCCGTGATGATGGCCAATGTCGTAGAACTTGATGCCGCCAATCGTATCGTGGCTTCGGCCGTGACCGATATGAGCGGTAACTTCTCATTTAAGCTGAAGAACCCGAAGGACAAGCTGCGCGTCACCTATGTAGGTTACAAGACCGTAACATTGCCCTTCAACAAGACCAAGTATTCCATCAAAATGGAGGACGCCACTCAGATCAAGGAAGTGACCGTCACTGCCAAGCGTAAAGCCCAAGGCTCCGGTCTTGCCATCCCCGAACGAGAGGTCTCAACAGCCCGTCAGAGCATCAGCATGAAAGAGTTTGAAGGTCTGGCCTTCACCACCGTCGACGAAGCCCTGCAGGGACGTATCGCCGGTCTGGATATCGTGGGTAACTCCGGTAACTTAGGTTCCGGCACGAGCATGCGTCTGCGCGGTGTATCGAGTATCAATGGTTCCAGCGAACCGCTGATCGTGGTCGACGGTAATGTCTGGGAAACCGGTAACACTAAGGACTTTGATTTCTCTTCTGCCAACGACGAGAAATTTGCCGAACTACTGAACGTCAACCCTGAGGACATCGAGAGCATCGCCGTGTTGAAGGATGCTGCCGCTACCGCTATCTGGGGTTCACAGGGTGCCAATGGTGTGATTGAGATCAAGACCAAGCGTGGTGTACGAGGTAAGACCCGTGTCACCTACAGCTTCCGTCTGACCAGCACCTATCAGCCTGAAGGCATGAAGCTGCTCAATGGTGACGAGTACACGATGATGCTGAAAGAAGAGTATTTCAACCCGCATCTGCAGGCCAGTGCCAGTGCAGATATCGACGAAATCAACTATAAGTCGGGCGGTGAGTTCTCTGAATACCAGATGTACAACAATAATACCGACTGGGTGGATGCCGTCAAGCAGACCGGTTGGCGCCAGAACCACTACGTAGCACTGAGCGGTGGTGGTGAGAAGGCCCACTTCCGTATTGCTGCCGGTTACGACCATGAGACGGGTTCTATCATCAAGCAGCAGCTCGACCGTTTCACCACCCGTGTGGCATTGGACTACTTCGTTTCCGACCGCATCAAGATTGCCACCAACGTGGCATTGACCTATACAGACAACCAGAAGAACTACTCCGACCTGCTCTCCGTGGCCTATCGTCGTATGCCGAACCTGGCCATTTATGAAGAGGATAAAGATGGTAACTCTTTGGGTACCTATTATAATATGCTGCCCACGGTAAGTTCCGTCTTCCGTGAGAACCAGCTCCGCGACTATAACCCCGTGGCTTTGGCAAATCTGGCCAAGAACGAGGAGACCAGCTACAATATTGAGCCGGAGTTCAAGCTAAACTATGAACTGTTAGGCATTGACGATGAGAAATCGAGACTTTCCTATGAGGGAAAGATCGTGTTCAACATCTTCAACCGTTATAACGATATGTTCCGTCCTTTGGAACTGAGCACGGGCGGCTGGAGCAGCACCGATGCTAACCTGGCCACCAACAATGCCTACAAGAGCCTGGGCGTGACCACCACCCACACACTGACTTTCGTACCGCACTTCCGTAATCAGGACCATCAGGTCATGATGATGCTCCGCGGTCAGCTGACCAAGGGAACCAACACGAGCCAGAACACCAGTGAATATGGTCTGCCCTCAGGTTCCATCATCTCATCCAGTGCACCTGGTATCATCTCGGGTTCAGGTTTCGGTTCCTCTCCCGGCCAGTGGCGCAGTGTTTATTTCACCTATTCTGCCCACTATGCCTACAAAGGCCGCTACGTACTCGACTTCTCTGTACGCCGTGACGGTACGACCAAGTTCGGTCCCGATGAGCGCTGGGGTAACTTCCCCGCCCTGTCAGGAAAATGGATCGTCAGCGACGAACCTTGGTTCCAGAAGGGTCTACCATTCATCAGCACCTTTGCCCTCCGTCCAGGTTGGGGTATCGTCGGTAACCAGCCTGGTGCCGAAGCCCTCTATTACAGCAAGTACACTGGTGGCAATGGCTACCTGAACTATGGATCTGTCTATCAGAGCAACGTACAGCTGAAGAACCTGAAATGGGAACAGAAGGAGACCTTCAACATCGGTGTTGACTTCGGATTCTGGGACGACCGCATCAATGGTAATGTCGAGGTCTACAAGCAGAAGACCACCGACCTGCTCATGATGAACCGCGCCCTGCCCTCCAGCTCTGGTTTCGCCACACTCTCCTATCAGAATGTAGGATCGATGGAGAACGTAGGTTGGGAGTTCAACCTCAATGGTAACCGCATTATCCAAGCCGGCAAGTTCTCTGTTGACTTCAATGTGACCTTCGCCAACAACCGCAATAAGCTGACAGAGATGGATGAGACCGTTCTGGCTTCCCTCAACAGCGATTTCGACCGCCAGAACGGCAGCTACCTCTCACGCGTAGAGTTGAATCGTCCATTGGGTGGTATTTACGGATTCCGTTACTTAGGCGTTTACCAGTACAGCAAGTATTCCGAGGAGGAAATTCCCGGTGTAAGCGGTCCGAATGCACCTGTGGCACGCGATGCCGATGGTAAGGTGCTGCTCGACAACTACGGACGTACCAAGCCCATCATGTTCTGCTATGATGGTGTAGAAGATGAAGAGAAAGAGTTCAAGGGCGGTGACGCCATCTACGAGGATGTGAACCACGACGGACAGATCGACGAATTGGACATCGTCTATTTAGGCTCGTCACTGCCGAAGATCACTGGCGGTTTCGGTATCAAGTTGCACTATGGCCGCTGGACTCTCAACAGCCAGTTCAACTTCCGCTATGGCAACAAGATCATCAACAAGGCACGTATGAATGCCGAGAATATGTACTCCAACAACAACCAGAGCCGTGCCGTGCTGTGGCGCTGGCGTGTGGAGGGCGACCAGATGCCTATCCCACGTGCACTCTACAACTATGGCTACAACTGGTTGGGTAGCGACCGCTTCGTCGAGGACGGCTCATTCATCCGTCTGAACTACATGCAGCTGAGTTATTCACTGGCACAGAACACCCTTAAGAAGTTGGGCATACAGCAGCTGAACTTCTATGTCTCTGCTAACAACCTCTTTGTATTGACCAAATACTCCGGTGCTGACCCAGAAGTGGGCTACGGTGGCTATGGTGTCGTAACCGACAATGCACAGACCCCACGCTCCAGATCGTTCACAGGAGGTATCACACTTTCGTTCTAATGAAGAGTTAAGAATTAAGAAATAAGAATTAAGAGTTATGATTACCAAAATAAACAATAATAATTGGATGAGGAGGGCAATAGCAAGAGTATCCTACATACTCCTGACTCCTGTCTCCTGTCTCCTCTTTTTCAGCTGCTCTGACTTCCTCGACGTACTGCCGTTGAACGATGTGGTACTTGAGAACTACTGGACTAAGAAAAGCGACGTGACCAGCGTGCTGATGGGCTGCTATGAGAGTCTGCAGTCAGAAGACTGTGTCACACGCATGGGACTCTGGGGAGAGGTTCGTTCCGACAACATGAAAATAGGCGTCGCCTCCTCACAGGATCTGGAGCAATTGGTCAAGGAGAACATTCTGCCCAGCAATTCATTCTGCAACTGGGCCGTGTTCTATCAGACCATCAACCGCTGTAACATCCTGATCAATTATGCACCCCAGGTGCAGGAGCAGGACCCGAACTATACCCTCACAGAGATGAAGGCCAACATCGCCGAGGCTACCTTCATCCGCTCATTGTGCTACTTCTACCTGATCCGCGCTTTCCGCGACGTGCCTTTCACCCGTGAACCCAGCATCGACGACACCAAGGAATACCGTGTGCCTGCCGATTCGTTCAGTGTGGTGCTCAACAACATCATCGAAGACATGGAGGCTGTCAAGGACGATGCACAGCTCTATTTCCGCAAGCCCAATCCCGACAGGGCACAGGAGTCTGCAGAAATCGACAATACCGCCCGCGTCACCCGTCCGGCCATGTATGCCCTGCTGGCAGACCTGTATCTCTGGAACGGTGACTGGCAGAAGTGCGTGGATTGCTGCGACTATGTCATCAAGTTCAAGCAGGATGAGTATGAGAATCTTCTGAAGCGCAGACACCAGAACGATGTATGGCTCTTCAACGACATTCCCCTGCTGATGGAAAAGATCGAGAACACCTCTGGTAATGCCTATACCGATATATTCGGTAATGGAAACTCCTTTGAGAGTCTGTTCGAGATCACCTACGAAGAGCAACTGAACAATAGCAACAGGAACAACTATGTCGGCAACCATTACTTCAATGGCGGTAACCCCCAGTCAAATGGTCGTCTGGCCGCTATCGAGGATTTCTATGAGGGTCTGCCAACTACCAGCACCGAGCTGTTTAACACGAAAGACTGCCGTGCCTACGGTTCCATCTATCAGGTTGGTACCACCCAGTTCTTCATTGCCAAGTACGCTGCCAACAGAGTGATACTCGACAATACCAAGAGCAACTGGACCCCGTCATACGAATGGCGGTCCAGCAATTATGCCCATTGGATTATCTATCGTCTCACCGATGTCATGCTGATGAAGGCTGCTGCCCTCATCGAACAAGGTAATGACCACTTCGAGGAAGCCTTCTCACTGATTAATGCCGTGAGCAGACGTGCTGTCAACTCGTTCACACCTGGCACAGGCGAGGTGCTGAAGTTTGATGACTACAAGGAATCGAAAGAGAGCATGGAACAGCTTGTCATGGATGAGCGCCACCGCGAACTGATGTTCGAGGGAAAGCGCTGGTTCGACCTGGTACGCATGGCTCGTCTGACAGGCAGTACCCGCGACCTGGCCAAGATCGTGACCAAGAAGCAGCTGACCAACATCAGTGGTATCCAGATTCGTCTGGCCGACCCGAATGCGCTCTATCTACCCTATTATCGCAATGAGTTGAAAGTGAATCCCTATCTGCATCAGAACCCTGCCTATCATACAGGCGATGATTCTGACCTTGAGAAGAACTAAATGAAATTAAGAGTTAAGAATTAAGAATTATGATTACCAAGATTAACAAATATAATTGGGTGAGGACTATGATAGCAAGAGCAACATCTTGTATTCTTGTCTCCTTGACTTCTTGTCTCCTTGTCCTCTTCACAAGTTGTAACGAGGACGACAGCGATGCGCCGCTGAATTTCTACTCCTCGGTACGACTGACTGCAGCTGGATTCATTGAGGCTGACGAAGCACAGTTCAGCGACTTCAAGGCCATCCTGGAGCGAGGCAACTATCTCTCCATGCTGAAGACCTACGGTCACTATACCGTCTTCGCACCCACTAACAGTGCCATCCAGCAGTTCCTCAAGGAGAATGGCTACGCCTCCATCGAAGCCATCCCCAATGAGAAATGCGACACCCTGGCCCGTACGCATATTGTACAGGACAAGGCCTATTTCACCACCGACATGGGCGGTGAGGTGGCACCTGTGAACATGAACGATGACTATATCCAGATGACCTCCGACAGCGATGTTGTCAACAACAACGCCCTGCTCATCTATGTCAACAAGAACTCACGCATCATCCAGAAGGACGACTCCGTGACCAATGGTGTGGTACATGTCATCGACCATGTCATCAATGCCAGCAACCAGTTCCTGCCGGCTCTCTTGGAAGAGAATCCTAATCTGTCGATTTTCTGCCAGGCACTCCGTCTGACAGGTATGGCCGACTCACTGACCAAATACATCGACGAGACCTATACCGTTGACCCCGACTCTGCCGTCGGCGGAAAAGGCTTCAAGGTGCCTTACGGAACGGCCAACGACGGAACGGCTTCGAAACAGTGTCAGACCTGGTATCCCGATCACCGATACTTCAAGTTCACGGCCTTCGTGGAAACCGACTCCATCTACCGTCTCCACGGCATCAACAACTTGAACGACCTGAAGGCTTATGCCAAGCAGGTCTACGACGAGTCATATCCGGAGGATGCAGGCAAATACGACGAGGACTTCAAGGATCGTCGCAACCCTCTGAACCGCTTTATCAGTTACCACCTCATCAACCGTATCGGTTCGCGTGAGTACTGGGTACACTGTAAGGGTGCCATCTATGAGCAGAAGTTCCTCTTCAACATCTACGACCCTGAGGACTATTTCGAGACTATGGCTCCCCATACGCTGATTCGTTTCTGCAGCAATCCTGGTGAACAGGTCTACATCAACCGCAAAGGCGTGAAGACCAATGCCCAGGTTCGTGGCGTACGTGTGCTGAAGGATGACGAAGGTGACGGTTACACACAGACTTGCAGCAACGGCATGTATCATTATATCGACGATATCCTGGTCTACTCTGCCGATGTACGCAACAATGTCCTCAACCGCCGCATCCGCATCGACGGTAGTTGTCTGAGTCCCGATTTCATGAACGCGCGTGCGCGTATATATTATATGAATAAGGATGAGCAGATGATCGGCTTCAAGAACGGTTATCTGGCCGATTTCAAGATGCACAACTCGCATACCTTCATCGGCTGTGGTAACGAGCAGACCGGCTGGCGTCACTATCAGGGTAGCGGTGTCTGTATCACCGGCGAGAAGTTCGATGCTTCCGTAAAACTGCCGCCAGTGCCACACGACGGTACATACGAAGTCCGTCTGGGCTATTCTACCGGCGACGACCGAGGCATTGCTCAGGTCTATCTGAACAATGAGCCTTGCGGTATCCCCATCAGTTTCCGTAACTTCGACAGTAACACTGGCTGGGAGCCCGATACCGAAGACGAGGAAGAGAACAAGGCCATCGACAAGGCCATGCGCAACCGTGGTTTCATGAAGGCCATGGACAGCTACGGCAGCACTTCAGAGCCTTTCCGTACTTACAGCAACGACGTGCGCCGCATCCTGGTCAAGCAGTATCTGCGTGCCAATCAGGAGTACTGGCTGCGCTTCCGTCAGATTCTGGAAGGTAGCACGCTCTATATGTCTATCGATTATATTGAGCTCTGTCCGAAGGATGTGTATGACAGCCCCGAAGGCGAGGACCGCCACTAAGAAGTGAAAAGTGTAATTATGAATTAAGAATTAAGAATTAAGAGTTATGATTACCAAGATAAATAAAAAGAATAGGGTAAAGGTCATGATGGCAAGAGTATTCTCTTACCTCTTACCTCTCACCTCTTACCTCTTCCTTCTGTCCGCCTGCTCCGACTGGAATGACCATTATGAGAACCTGGCTTCCCAGGCTGGCGGCGACCTGACCCTGTGGCAGACCATCCAGCAGCATCCGGAACTGAGCGACTTCAGCGAAGTGCTCAGCAAGACCAAGGTGTTCAAATACCACAAAGTGACCGACGTGAGCTATGCCCAGCTCCTCGACGGCGCACAGACCTTCACCGTGCTGGCACCGGTCAACGGCAGTTTCAATAAGGATTCTGTGCTCAACCTGCTGTCAACTAACAGGGGCGACTCCATGGTTGTACGTTCCTTTATCGGCAACCACCTCTCTTTTAATCAGGTGGCCAACATTGAGAAACCTACCGAATTCTTCCTGCTCAACAGCAAGCGGGCCACCATCGGTAACAACCAGGCTCTGAATGTTCCCCTCAAGGAGTCGAACATCCGGGCCAAGGGCGGTATCCTGCATATCCTGCAGAACACCCTGCCCTATCGCTATAACATCTATGAGATCCTGCTCAACGATCCCCGTTACAACCTGATTGGCGAACAATTGAGCAGCTACGACGAAGATGAGTTCAGTCCGACGCAGTCCGTTGAAGGCGGTATGGTCGACGGTGAGCAGATCTATGTCGACTCCGTTTTCATCGAGCGTAACCGCATGTTGGAGCGCGTTGGCTTGCTGGCCGACGAGGACTCCGCCTATATGATGGTGGTGCCGACCAACGAAGAGTGGGTACGCGTATGGAATGAGGCGATGGATCATTTCCGCTACGACAAGACGGTGGAGGACCGCGATTCCCTGCAGCGCTTCTGGGCTAATTTCTCACTGCTCAGCGACGCTATCTACAGCCGAACCATCCAGTCGAGCCCCGAAGATTCACTCGTCACCTATTTCTACGACCGTCGCTATCCCAAATACGAGGTTTTCTACAAGCCTTATCAGGAGGGAGGTATCCTCTACGGCACCCAGCCAACGGATTATAGCAATGGTATACTCTACACAGCGCCCCACTGGCCTTTCACACCGGAAATGATCTACAACCGTGAGATCAAGACCGAGGGTGAGCGTACGAACCTGATCGTCGACTACCAGCAGTGCAGCTTTACCACCCGTATCCATGCCGCCGACAGTGTGTCAGAGAACGAGTATCTGGTCATCACGCCGAGAACAGCTACCACCAACTGGACCATGACCTTCAAGTTGGAGAATACGCTGGCTGCCGGCTACGACATCTGTGCAGTCATCCTGCCACAGACGGTCTACAATGCCAATGCCCAACTGAAGCCCAACAAGTTCCAGGTAGAAATCAACTATGTCGACGAAAACGGCAAGGAGCAGATGTTCAACTGCGGCAACGAAAAGTTTTCAAACGATCCCACAAAGGTCGATACCGTGGTATTGGCCGAGAACTTCCACTTCCCCGTCTGTAACTATAACCAGACCAACATGAAGTTCACGGTGAAACTGAAATGTAGCATCCTGGCACGTGAGACCTCCAGTTTCTCCCGCGAGATGTTCCTCGACTGCATCTATCTGCGCCCAAGGAAGAACATAAACACTGAACTTTAAAATATGAGAAGCGTTATGAATACAAGAATATATAAATTAATAGTCTTAGCCGTTTCTGTATGCTGCTGTGTTACAGCAGCCGCCCAGGATACGAAGACGGTAAGTGGTGTCGTGACTGATGCCGCCACAGGCCAGCCTCTGGCCGGTGTCCTGGTCGAGGCATACGGTAACAGCCGCATCACGGCCTTGACCGACGAGAAAGGTACATACGAACTGAAAGTGCCCGACTATGTCAGCAGCGTCAGCATGCGCGTGGAGGGTTATCAGATTCTGCAGAAGGCCATCGGACAGCAGACCAATCAGACGAATGGCAAGCTCTATCCCAACACCTTCAGCCCCATCTACAGCCAGACCACACAGTCGAGTACCAGCCGTAGCGCCAACCAGTTCGACAATACGGCGCAAGTGAGCATCGACCCGCTCATTGCCCAGCAGTTAGGTGCCGATATCCATTCCGTCACCCGTAGCGGACAGTTAGGCATCGGTAGTACCATGTTCATCAGTGGTCTCAACAGCCTACAAGCCAATGCCCAGCCATTGGTAGTCATCGACGGTGTCATCACCGACATGCAGTACAACCGAGAGATGCTCCACCAGGGTTATTACAACAATATCCTGGCTAACCTCAACGTCAACGACATTGAAAGCGTCACCGTGCTTAAGAACGGTACGGCCATCTACGGTGCCAAGGCCGCCAATGGCGTGCTGCTCATCAAGACCAAGCGCAACAAGTCGATGGCCACGAAGATCGATGTGAACATCAACGGCCAGTATCAGCTCACCCCACGCCTGCCCAAGATGATGGGCGGTGAGGACTATCGCCTCTTTGCCACGGAGATGCTGTCTGGACTGACCGATAACGTGCAGAACCTGGAGTTTATCAACAGCGATCCCAAGAACTACTATTACAACACCTTCCACAACAATACCGACTGGTCTGACCTGGTTTACCACAATACCTTCGTCAGCAACTACGGTATCAACGTACAGGGAGGTGACGATGCCGCCAACTACAACTTGTCGGTAGGCTATTCTTTAGGCGATGCCACACAGCGCGGCAACGACTTCTCACGTTTCAATATGCGACTGAACTCCGACATCAAGGTCTTCAAAGGCCTCGACGTCCGCTTCGACGCCTCCTACAGCGATGTCACCCGTGACCTGCGCGACGATGGTGCCAAGGCCGACCTCTCGGCAGGAACCATCACAGCCCCGGGCTTCCTCTCGCTCATCAAGGCACCCTTCCTGTCACCCAATGCCTTCGACATCAACGGCAACCCCAGCCACTATCTGGCCGAAGCCGATAACTACTTGGAGAAAGTTTTCTCTAACGACGGAGATATCTATGTCAACGCCGTTCGTCTGGCCAACCCCAAGGGTATCCTCGACTTAGGCGACGGTGAAAACCGCAACCAGGCCGGTAACCGTATGATCACCTTCAGTGTGACACCAAAATACGAGTTCAACCGCCACCTCTCTCTCTCCGAGCATTTCAACTTCACACTGGTCAACACCAACGAGAACTATTATCTGCCGTTGGAGGGCACACCGCCTTTCCGTCTGATGGCCTCCAGCACCATCCAGGTCAACAACATGGCCCAGAGCCTTGCTGCCCGTCAGAACTCGATCATGAGCGACACCCGTCTTGCATGGAACAACCGCTATGGCGCCCATAAGATTGATGTCATCGGTGGTATCCGCTATTATAGCAGCAACTACAAGCTCACGGCCCAGCGCGGTTTCGATACCGGTAACGATAAGTATCCCAGCACGAGCAATGCCCGTAACTACCGTTCCACATGGGGCGCCGACGATAAGACGCGCGACCTCACCTGGTATGCACAGGCCGACTATAACTGGGGTGAGAAATATTACGTGGAGGCCGGTATCTCGGCAGAGACCAGCTCCCGTTTCGGTAAGGATGCCGACGGTCTGAAGCTCGGCGGTGTGGTCTGGGGCCTCTTCCCCAGCGTCAATGCCGCCTGGGTCATCAGCAACGAGAAATGGCTGGCCGACGTGAAGGGTATCGACTACCTGCGCCTGAACGTAGGATTCGATGTCACTGGTAACGACGACCTCGACTATACCGCCTCAAAGACCTACTTCGTGGCCAACAACATGCTGACACAGAAAGTCGATGGCAAGTCAATCGGCAACATCGGCAACACGGCACTGCGTTGGGAGTCCACCAGTCGTCTGACAGCCGGTCTTGAGACCAACGTCCTCAACAACCGCATCAACCTTCGTTTCAACTACTTCAAGAGCTGGACCAAAAACCTGCTCACCCTGCGCCAGTTAGCATGGACCAGTGGTCTGGCAGAGAGCTGGAGCAATGAGGGCAAGCTCGAGAACTCCGGTTTCGAGGCAGGTATCGGCATCAAGGTGCTCAACCTGAAAGACCTGACTTGGGAAGTAGGTGCTACCGTCGGTCACTATAAGAACGAGATCACAGCCCTGCCCGATGGCGACAAGGCCTTCGAGACGCAGGCCTACGGCGCCACCATTCTCTCACAGGTAGGCTCCGCCGTCGGTGTGTTCTACGGCTACAAGACCCAGGGTGTCTATGCCACTCAGGCTGAAGCCGACCGCGACGGTTACTACCAGGTGAACAGCCGTGACCAGCGCGAGTACTTCAGTGCCGGCGACATGCGCTTCGTCGACAAGGACGGCAATGGTGTCATCAACGAAGACGACCGTTTCATCATTGGCGATCCCAATCCCGATGTCTATGGTAATATCTACACCCGCCTCAACTGGAAGAACTGGGCACTCGATGTGACCATGCGCTACTCCTTAGGCAATGATGTCTATAACTACCAGCGCTCGCTGCTCGAGGGTGGCTCAAGGTTCTACAACCAGACCACAGCCATGCTGGCCCGCTGGACCACCGAGGGACAGCAGACTGAGATTCCGCGTATCAGCTACGGCGACCCCATGGGCAACGCCCGCTTCAGCGACCGATGGATTGAGGATGGCAGCTACCTGCGTCTGAGCAATGTCTCACTAAGCTACTACATTCCCATCCAGAGCACCTATCTGCAGGGAATCACCGTCTGGGGCGGTGCCTACAACCTCTTCACCCTCACCCATTATTTAGGAAGCGATCCCGACTGTGGTGTCAGTGGCAGTGCCCTGCTCCAGGGCATCGACTGCGGCCTGCAGGCCATCGCCCCGTCACTCGCCTTCGGTGTGAAGATTAATCTGTAATTATGAATTAAGAATTTAGAATTAAGAATTATGATTACCAAGATAAACAATAAGTATCGGATGAGGATCTTCATAGCAAGAGTATTCTACTTACTCCTTCTCTCCTTCCCTCCTTCTCTCCTCTTATCCTCCTGCTCCGATCTCATGGACACCGACTCGGAGCTTGTGGAGTTTGAGGAGGACAACCAGCTTCAGGCACCCACCGACAGTGTCTACAGTGTCATGGGCATCATCTATAAGCTGCAGGCCGTGGCCGACCGCACCATCCTTTTGGGCGAGCTGCGTGGCGATCTCACCACCACCACCGCCTCAGCCTCTGCCGATCTGAAGGCCATCACTGCCTTCCAGATCAACACGGAGAATGCCTACAACCGCATCAGCGACTACTATGCCATCATCAACAACTGCAACTACTTCCTCACCCACATCAATAAGGATCTGGTGAAGAACGACCGCAAGGTGTTTGAGTCGGAGTATGCCGCTGTCAAGGCCTATCGTGCATGGACCTATCTCCAGTTGGCACTGATCTACGGCCAAGTGCCCCTCGTCACCGAGCCCCTGCTCACCGAAGAGGCTGCCAAGAACGCCATGACCGCCAATATCAGCGACATTATGGCCATCTGCAACTACTTCATCGAGGATATCAAGCCATACGTCGACACCAAGTTGCCCACCTATGGTCAGATCAACGGCGATAACTCACAGAAATATTTCATCCCTGTGCGCGCGTTGCTCGGCGACCTCTGCCTCTGGGCAGGCCGTTATCAAGAGGCTGCACAGTTCTATCACGACTACCTCGCTCTCCGCACAAAACCCGTCCGCACTGGTCAGGCCCACGCATACTGGTATGACGAGAGCAGCAAAGAGTTCCGCAATGCCTCCAACTCGTTCAGCTTCAGCAACAGCAATGACGAGTGCCTCTGCTATATCCCCATGGAAATCAACGAGTTCTATGGCATCAAGAGCGACCTTAGCAATATCTTCACGTCTACATACGTCAATCAGTACTACGCCCAGGTAACGCCATCCGTCGGACTGCGCCAGCTCTCTGCCAAGCAGCTCTACTGCTCGACACCAACCAAGATCGACGGAACGCAGGACACCATCTATGCCCCAAAGGAGAACCTGACGCGTAGCGAATATGCAGGCGACCTACGCTTTGGAACTATCTATAGCAAGTCGACCATCGTCCAGGAGCGTTTCTCACGTCAGTCGAACGAATACCAGAGCATCCAGAAGATCAACTCCGGCATCATCACGCTCTACCGTGTCAACATGGTCTACCTGCGCTATGCCGAGGCCCTCAACCGTGCCGGTTATCCCCAGTCAGCCTTTGCTGTGCTGAAATATGGTCTTTACGACGATATCATCAACAAGCAGATCGACGAGGCTGAGCGTACGGCAGCCGGCGACCTGATCAACTTCGACGTCGACCTGTTCACCGTCAATAATACACAGGGCGTCCACGCCCGTGGCTGCGGTAACACCCAATGCGACACACTCTATGCCCTGCCACTACCCGCTATCCAGCTGGCTTCCCGTCAGGACACCGTCAACTACCAGATTCCGCTGGTGGAGGATATGATCATCGACGAGATGGCCTTGGAGGGCGCCTTCGAAGGTTACCGTTTCTACGACCTGATGCGTGTGGCCCTGCGCCGCGGCGATCCCAACTACCTGGCCTCCCCCATCGCCCGCCGCAATGGTGAGACCGACGCAGCTCTCTACTCGCTGCTAATGGATCCCAAGAACTGGTATCTCCCCCAGCCTTAATATCATAAATAATCCCCGCTCAACATCCGAGCGGGGATTTTTTTGTTTATTAGTGTTTCTTTTACCGAAAGAGGATTTAAAATATGTTAATTATAAAGAGCTAAGGTTGCTTTATATCGATATAATTAGTAATTTTGCAATAATTATACAATAAGACTAACATAATATAACCGTGAAACAGGTATCTAAAACATTGAAAACATTTACGCGAAATGTACTGTTGGCAGTGCTGGCAGTCCTGATTGTTGTGTTCAGCGTATCCTATTGGGTATGCTACCAAACTGTTAAGTCAGAGAATCACACGCGCTATGTCGGCATCATGAACTTAGTTTCTGAGAAGATTGCCAAGACCGTCAGTGGCATGGAAATGAATGCTATGAATGAGTTTGACGAGGTGGAGAAACATCTCGATTCCCCGGAGTCTGTCATTCTCGCGTTGGAAAGCAAGACGAGTCTCAACCCTGAGGTGAGAGGCTATTTCGCAGCTTTCGAGCCCAACTATTTTCCACAGGAGGGACAATGGTTCGAGCCTTACGTGCACCATGTTGACAGTGGCGATTTTGAGGTGAGACAGGTGGGCTCAGCCAAGCATAACTATCATAAATCAGAGTGGTATATCCGTGCGAAGAATACTAATAAGAGTTTCTGGTCGGATCCCTATTATTATTTTGACGGCACGAACATCAGCGGACATTACACCACGTTTGTCAAGCCCGTTTATGACAAGACCGGTCGCCTGGCCTGCGTCTGTGGCGCCGACATGACTTTTGAGTGGCTGGGCAAAGAACTGCAGCGCATTGACCACGAGAGCCGTAATGATGACCTGCTGAACAAATACCTGTTAAGTGATGTCGGCGAGTTCTATACGGTCGTCATCAGCAGCGACGGCAGCTGCATTGCCAACCCGGAAGGGAAAAGGGTGACATTGACGAAGGACCAAGTGGGTAGTAGCATGGAACAGAGAAAGAACTGCATGATCGAGATGAATATCAATGGTACGCCCTCGACAATCTATTTCTCACCGATCGATCATGTTGACTGGGCAGTGGCTGTCGTCGTGCCTAATCAGGGCATCATCAAACCATTGATGAAGTTCGGCATCATTCTTCTTCTGGTATCTGTTCTGGGTTTGATTTTTGTCTGGCTGATATGCCAAAGACTGAAATTGCCGGAATAACAAACATGAAAAAGATTGTCCTTTTTTCAATCGCATTATTATTTTCTGTAGGTGCCATAGCCCAGATTCCTTATTATGCAGGGACGGTGGGCGATGGCAAGCTCTATGGCTATACGTCGCTGAAAGTGCGCCCAGGCATTAACCATCAGGAAACCTATACCACTTTCCAATATGGATTGGGCGATCATTGGGCTACAGGTGTCGACTTATACACAGGCCCGGATTGTGCCTATTGGGGAGGTCTGATTCGATACGGTTTGAATATTTGCAAATGGTATAACGTTGGTGCAGAGGTGACATCGTCCTTCGATTTGAACAACAGTTTCAAGTTCTCCTACCTGACATCGGCTCTCTACATGAACGGGGCAATCTCTGATGATGGGAATCTGTTCTGGTGTTCGAACACTTGGTGGATTGTCAATAAGGGAGCAGACAATACCTTTTCCAATTACGAGTATCTTGGCTATACCTTCCATTTGAAAAACGAACGTGCCATTACGCCCATGGTTGGTGCCATCCATTCCTGGAAGTTCGATCAGGATATAGACCTGGGCGCAGGCCTATATTACACCTTTAAGAACTGGAACCTGTACCTCTGGGGTAATGACTTCCTGAAAAGCCATCCAAGGTTTATAGCTGGCATTGATTTTGTGTTATAACATATACTGAAAATTAAAATAATTCAGCCCAATTATTTTGTATTTCAAAATTATTTTGTATCTTTGCACCCGAAATGAGAATTGTATCACATAGGAAATTAGTTGAATTCTATAGTTTGGAAGGACATGGAGATGCACAACCTGCTCTTGAACGATGGTATGACATCGCTGAGCATGCTGAATGGAAGAACCTATCGGATATAAAGGTGGACTTTCCTGCAACTGACTATGTGGGCAATCAGCATTATGTGTTTAACATTAAAGGCAATAAGTATAGGCTAATAGTAGTGGTTAAGTTCACCATCGGTCATATTTTCATCCGTTTTGTTGGAACGCATAAGGAATATGACAGGATTGACGCATCAACAATATAAAATAATAAGGAGGAAAGACAATGGGTAGAATTACAAAAGAACAATATGAGTTCGCACTTGCGAGGATAGAGGAACTGCTCCCGTTGGTTGACGACAATACGCCAAGCAACGACCGGAAAGCTGTGGAATTGACAATGATGTCTGATATTGTGATTGACTACGAGAAAGAGCATTTCCCCATTGGGAAACCGACAGTTGCACAACTGATAGAACTCTCGCTTGAAGAGAAGCAAATGACTCAGAAGCAGTTGGCCCATGAGATAGGTGTCAGCCCATCACGTATTAATGATTATATCTCTGGGCGTGCGGAACCTACGTTAAAGATTGCCCGTTTACTCTGTATCACTTTGGGTATCACTCCTGCCGCGATACTTGGCTGTTGAAGATAAACCATTCGACTACCCTGGGGGTACCCTGCGGTTACCGTGCGCTTACCGTGCGGTTAATAATAAAGGGAAATGCGGTGTCAACTGCTGAGCAATAGTACGTCATAATTAGCGAGCCGTAATGTCGCATTTTTAAATACGAATACTTAATTTTTAAGTTAATTATTTGGAAGTTTCGAAAATAGTTCTTATCTTTGCAGCGTGATAACTTAAAAGTTAAGAAACAATATCTGTATGACAACGAAGCAGCATTACTCTATAGAACTTGTAGAAGAATATGAAAATGTAAACTTCTACAGTATACACCTTGATGGCAAAGAACTGACTGAACTTGAGGCTTTCTTTGAAAAATACCCCATCGGATGCAATTACGACGAAGAAATTGACGTCATTATTGCATGGATGGATAAGATTGCTGAAACTGGGGCTTTTGAAAGGTATTTCCGTCCAGAGGGGCACTATGGAGATGGCGTAGGAGTCATACCTATTGATGTTGGCAATAAAATACGACTTTACTGTCTTCGATTGTCTGACAAGATATTGGTGTTTGGTAATGGAGGAGTCAAGGATACGGCTACGTGGCAGGAAAGCGAATCGCTTGCTCCCTATGTAAAACTTCTGATTGATACAAGCCGTTTTATATCATCACGCATAAACGACGGTTCGTTGGTTCTGGTTGACAAAGAAATCATTGGTAACTTAAACTTTACTCGAGATGAAGAGAAGTAATATTATTGAAGCAAGGCGCAAGCAGGTTAATCCGTTAGTCCGTCAGAATGTAGACCTTTCGTTCCAGATAGTGGACCGTATTCACGAGATTCTTCAGGCGAAGGGACTCAAGCAGAAAGACTTAGCTTTGCAACTTGGTAAAAAGGAGGCAGAAATCAGCAAGTGGATGCGTGGCACTCACAATTTTACGATAGAAACACTTGTCTCCATTGAGCAGGCTCTTGGTGCACCCATCTTGCAGGTTGTCCATCAGAAAGACAGTATCCATGCTTATGAGTTTGAACCTATGATGGCCTGCGAACCGCTGCCAAACCCCGTGTCACATCAGGGTCAGGATGATTTGTGACAGTCACTGTCCTTTTTTACAAGGCCTTCTAAAACTTTTTCCTTCCCTTTCCAAAATGCGTTGGAAGGTCTTCCTGCAAAAAATCCAAAGCCACGTGTTTATGTGTTAGAACTGAAAGAGTACCTCAAGGTTACCTCAAGGTTAAGTCAAGGTTAGGTCAAGGTTCTAAACCGGAGGTAAATCTGAGGTACATTGGAGGCTGATTTCGTTTCTCAGGGTAGCACGTGGAGATTTGTTCTTCGCACACATCGAGGCGAATCTTAACACCGAGCGAAAGCGATCTGAACCAGTATTTTAGATAATCTTAACTGGAAAAACAGAAGACCTTAACTGGAAAAATAAAAAGTCTTCGCTGACTTTTCAAAAAGTCTTCGCTGAGATTTTAAAAACTCTTCGCTGGCTTTTCAAAAACTCTTCGCTGGTTTTTTGAAAAGTCTTCGCTGGTTTTATTTTCCTGGCGAAGACTTTTTAAAATATTGGTTAAGATTAATGAAAATAGTAGTTAAGACTATCTTCAAAACTGCTTAAGACTTTTGTTTTTTGGAGCGTAGATGTTTTTTACACACAGTTAAGAAAAGAACTTCCGCGTCTGAAGTTCATTTGTCATGTCTTTCTTCTATTACAATAAATATTTGGGGCAAAAGTATGAAAAATCCTTCATTTTTTGTATCTTTGCCCCAAAAATATAAAAGATATGTCATTCCTTACCCGAAAATATCCTTTCAAGCAGAGTGAACATTGGCTGAGAGACAGCATCATCTATGGCGTTATCATCTGGGCTATACTCTATCTGCTGCAACCATTTGGATTCAGCATGTATACAGGCAACAAATGCCTGATAGCAGCCATTTTCGGATTGATCACCTCCGTTTGCTACGCTTTCTATTATTGGGCAGTATTACGTCATTTACTTCGCCACATAAAACCCTGGCGTATCTGGCATGACGGGTGTGCGGTACTCGGACTGATACTGTTTATAGCCCTCTGCAACTTCCTCATGTTCTCTTATATCTTCAAATTTTCCATCACATTCTCTCTTTTCTTCATATTCCTGTATTGGACATTGATCATTGGTGTTTTCATCACGATCGCGTCGATCGGCATTGAATACAACCGGTTTTTGAGAGAAAAGATGGAAGCCTTGCTCAGCAATACGACAGAGGAACAGAAAGACATCAGCATCACCATCCACGATAATAATGTGAGAGGCAACGATCTCTGCATACCCATCAACAGCCTGCTGTATATCGAGGCGCAGAAGAACAACATCTCCGTTTGTTACCTGAACGATGACAAACCCACCTTCACGGAAGTGCATACAACATTGATGGCTGTGATTGAGGAACTGAAGGATTATGAAAACATCTTCCAATGCCATCGCTCGTTTGTGGTGAATGTCAACAATATCACCTCTGCGCGAGGCAATTCCAATGGCTATCAGCTGAGACTCGGCATCTGCCCCAACAGCATCCCCGTTTCGCGCCAGTATGTGCCTAAATTAAAGGCATTCATCGCTTAGTCATTCGTCATTTTTTCTAGTCATTCGCCAAACTGCTTAGCTTTCCGTCAGCAGTTTTAGCTGTCTGTCACGGAAATTTGGAAGCTACGATTTCTTGCTGTACATTTGCAGCATGAAACAAAAGTTCGCACATATCGTTTTACTGCTGATGGCTGTCTGCAACATCCAGGCACAGACCATCATCTCGGGCACAATCAGCGACGGGAAAGAGAATCTCGCTGGTGCCAATGTATTTATATTAGGTACGATTGAAGGATGTCTCTCCGACTCTCTCGGACGCTTCTTGTTTACAACCACTCAGACGGGCGAAGTCACATTGAAAGTTACCTTCATTGGTTTCGACGACTACACGCTGAAGGCCGATGTGAGTCAGCTGCACGATCTGAGCATCCGCATGAGCGAGCGTGCTACCACCATCAATGAGGTGGTTGTAACAGCCAGCACCTTCAGCTTTGGCAAGAGCGACAACTTCAAGACGATGGATGCCCTCGACGTGGTGATGGCAGGCAACTCGTGTGGTGATATTGTGGCGGCCTTACAGACGTTGCCTGGCACTCAGACCGTTGGCGAAGACGGCAAGCTCTATGTGCGAGGCGGTGAGAGCGAGGAATGTCAGACATTTGTCAATGGCATGCACGTGCTCGTGCCCTACAGCACCAATACGGAGAATACAGCTGTGCGTGGCCGTTTCTCGCCATTCCTGTTTAAAGGCATTAACTTCTCGTTGGGTGGTTACAGCGGTGAATACGGTCAGGCGTTGTCGTCGGTGCTCCCTATGGAGACCACCGATATGGCCACAAGCGACAAATACGGTGTGAGTGCCTCGCTGGTGGATTGGAACATCGGAGGCACGAAGGCTTTCAAAACCAGCAGTCTGTCGTTTAATGCCGCCCTCACCAGCATGGGGCTCTACGACCGGCTGTTCTCTCAGCGTCAGGACTTCACCCGTCCTTACCGCAAACTCTCAGGCGAGGTGCAATACAAGAAAGAGTTCGCCTGCGGTGGTGTGCTGAAAACCTACGCAGGCTACGACCTGACGTCTGTCGGACTACACGTCGACGACCGCCATCTGTCGCTCAAAGAGCATAACATCTATGCGAACATGACATATAAAGTGCCCTTAGGTCATAATGCAACGCTATTTACAGGTATTGCCAATTCCTCCGTGTTCAACGACATCGACGATGCTGTGAACGAAGGCGATCACTATCACAACTTCCGCAACGAGGTACATCTGAAGGCCGAAATACGCAAGGTGTGCTCCGACGTGCTGAAGCTCTCGACGGGTATCGAAGACTATATCCGCAACAGCCAGTTGCGCTTTGCTCCTTACGAATATCATCTCGACTACAACATCCTGGCTGCGCACTTTGATGCCCAATGGCGCGTGATGCCAAAGGTATTTCTGAACATGTCGGTAAGATTAGAAGAGATGCGAAATCAATGGCTCCTGATGCCAAGAGCCACGCTGAGCTATATCCCCAACAAGCGTCTGCAATTATCTTTGGTAGCAGGCAGATACAGTCAGACGCCCGAAGATGACTATCTGGCACAAAGCATGAATTCATTGGATCAGAGCACCGCTGACCATGCCATCCTCTCCATGCAATACAAATGGCAGACCACGTTGCTGCGCATCGAACCTTATTGGAAACGATACCATCATCTGCCCCTCATGGAGAATGGCGTATGTCAGTCGCATGGCGATGGCACCAGCCAGGGTGTGGACGTTTATCTGGAAGACCATTCACTCTTCCGTAACCTCACCACCACCCTCGCCTATTCCTTTAACGACTCCAAGCGCCTTTATCGCGACTATACCGAGGAGCGCATGTCCGACTACGCCTCACGCCACAACTTGCGACTGACTGCCAAATACGCCATCGGCAAGACCATCATAGGCTTGGCAGAATCCTACACCAGCGGGCGACATTTCCCGCAAGGCACTACACCTTATTATAATAGTGTAGACGTGAACCTCACTTATCTGCTCAGTCCAAAAGTCATTATCTACACTTCATTGAATAATATATTTGGTCGCACCAACATCTTCCGTTACGATGCAGCAGGCAGTCCTGTCACCGCCTCTCGCGACCGTTTCTTTTACATTGGTATATTTGTTTCACTTAAAAATAATAAAGCGTATGACATTTCAAATTTCTAAGCAGTTCGCTGCTATCATCGTGTTCGTTTTCATTTCAGTCGTTAACAGCCATGCCCAGCAGACAAATACTGACGGTATGCTAAACCAGCTGGCTCAGCTAAAGCGTATCGAGGCTATGCAGCCCGATAGCATCGGGCCCAAGTATCAATTGGCCTTGCAGAGTCTGAACTTTGCCGTGATGAATCCGCACGCACCCCAGACGGAGAACGTGTTGGCACAGGCAGAACAGACCATCAGCGGGATGGAGAAGATGAAAGGGGCCAACCCCTCAGATCTCTGCACGCTCAAAGGTTTTCTTCTGATGGTGCGCATTGTGCAGAATCCCGCCCAGAATGGCCAGCGTTATTACATCGACGTGATGCAGAACTTTGAAAAGGCCCTGAAGCTGAATCCTGATAATGCCCTCGCCAAACAGTTGCAAGAGAAATTCCAGGAGGGCATGAGGCAAGCGACATCGAATCTACAGCCCCATGTACTGTCCGATAAAGAAGATGGCACTCGTTGACCACTCCCTGATGAAATAGAGGAATGGATGTGTGGCGTGGAAGACGATCGTTTCAGGCTTCGTGAGATCCAGCCCCGCAATACGCCCTTGCAAAGCAGTGGTAAGCCACGCTTCGGTGCCTGTCTCGTCGACCTTGATACGACCTTTCTGCTTGATCATTTCGATGCAAGATTCTAAATCGAAGAGATTGGAGAAGTCAGCCTTCTTCATATTGAAAGCATTGGGCATGAGT
>JAEEGJ010003972.1_pt1 | contig 52566 bp, 34 predicted proteins | sample 8958761 | NCBI WGS metagenome assembly JAEEGJ01 (sample SAMN16246546, study PRJNA631951) | gut metagenome | biome: gut microbiome; feature: rumen; material: RS-attached | host: Bos | place: Iran: Karaj | collected 2018-10
CTTTAGCTCACATTTTCTGTTTTGTTCATCTTTACAGAACAATTATTACTCTAGGGAAGTTTTATCCAAGATATATGGCTACCATTTAGCAAAATTGGTCATTTTATATTCATGCGTAGGCCCTGCACTTTAGACCGGAATATCCTGCTGAGAATCTTTCTTTGATTTATCAATCGATGTACTTGGGGTTCTGAAACAACAGTTCTGGATAACCGGGATGAATTTCATTTTGTGTCAATCTTGACAAAAAATAAAAAAATGCAATACTGATTTATTTAAAATGAACCTTTGAATTTAACAGTTTAGCTCATCTGTTCGGTGTATTGGTACCTGTTAATATGATTACTGCCTGTCTGGATGTTTTATTACACACACGGATAGGAATGTCTCAACGCAAAATAGTAATTATATTGCTGGATATTGTGCTAAAATTTCCGTTGATGATGAGCTGTTGCAGTGTGTCAGAGTGTTCATTTATCTGATCATGCCGTAAAACCGCGTTCTTTATGGCGAGGATATAAGGCATAAAATTAGATATAATCTTTCTTTCTAACAGAGATAGACTCCGGCTTTCTCAATGACGGCAAATCAGGCTAGGGCATAGCCGTAGAGCTTGTGAAGCGAACCGTATATTCGGTCAGCAGCAAGAACCCGCCGAGAGTAGCCTGCAGCTTGCTGCGGGAACTGGTAGGAATCCACTGCTTCAGGCAGAGGAGGATGTCAAGATAACAAATTTTAGAAGTATCGAAGGTACTTCGTTTTTTTTGATTACAACATTGTAAAAGGATATAACTAAATCATGAAAAAGGTTTTTGCGTACACATTGATTTCAACCTTTGTACTCGCCGCTCTCTCAGGATGCGATAATGATTCAAAAAAGAAGACTCCTGATGTTCAGAAGCCTCAGGTCACAGTTTCTACAAATAAAGCAGCTGAGCAGACCAAAAAGGAAGAACCTGCAGCTGAGAAAACTAAGACTGAAGAGCAGACTAAGGTATTTGATTTAGGTTCAGTAGACAAGAATTACAGTTATGCTGTCGGTGCTACTGTCGGAAGTGATTTTCATAGAAATATGAAGGCCAGCGAGGATTTGGGTATTCATTTCGATATCGATGCAATGAGAGCAGGTTTTTCGGATTCCGTTGCAGGTAAGAACAAAATGTCTGACGAAGATATGAAAAAGTATCTTAGCGTGCTTGAGAACACCGTTAAGGATAAGATGGAAGCCAAGGCAAAGGAGGAAAGTGACAGAAATCTTAAGGAAGGCAAGGAATTTTTAGCTAAAAATGCCAAGGTTGACGGTGTCAAGGTTACTCCATCCGGACTTCAGTACAGAGTAAATGTTCAGGGTTCCGGTGATAAGGTTGAATCAAATGATGATATTGTATCTGTAGTTTATACAGGAAAGTTAGTAAACGGAAAGGTATTTGATTCAAACGAGGGTGAAGGCAAGAAACCTTTGGAATTTCCTGTAGGCGGTGTGATTCAGGGTTGGCAGGAAGGCATAAAACTTATGACTGTCGGTTCTGACTATGACTTCTACATCCCTTCTGAACTTGCCTATGGTGATCAGAAAATGCCAGGAAATGTTATTCCTCCTAATTCCACGCTGATTTTCCATGTCAAACTCGTTGGCGTAAAGCATTCACAGATTGATGGAAAGAGCGGAGCTTCTGAAGAGACGGTGCAGGGACAGCCGGAAAGTCAGAACACTACTGAAAACAATGGAACAGAGCAGTCAGGCAATAATGCAAATAATGAAAAACCAATTCCACAGGTTGATGCCGATGCGGCTGATTTATAATTAATTCAGCATTTCATTTTGTTTCAGATCAGCGGTTGTCCGGATTCTCTGAGATAACCGCTTTTTATTTCTTACCTGCCGCTGGGTCAATCTTCTTAATTTCGTTTATAAAGTCTCTGCTGCTGTAAAAACCTGAAAGCATATTTGTCCTTCTCTTTTTGTCGGCAATTAAAACAGAAGGCAGACCAACAATATTGAAACGATCTGATATTATCTGATTTTCATCACTGGTCTCGCTAAGATCAACTCTTATAAGCAGATAGTCCTTGATAGCCCGCTGAACGGCTTTGCTGGCAAAGGTTTCTGTTTCCATTTGTTTGCATGATGCGCACCATGATGCGTAGAAATCGATTATTACGTTTTTGTCGGAATTTTGGTGCATTACATCGTCAATTTGTCTCATTGTTGATACGGGGATAAACTGAAGAGACGGTTGCTGTGTACCGTTCCAGTCAACAAAATACCAGCCGGAGAATATTCCGCAGGCAATAACCGGGGGCAGCATTATTAAAGTCAGTTTTGGTTTTAGGTAATGTGTTAAGTGCAGTAATGCACAACCGGAAAGCACTATTATTCCGCACGGGAGAATCCAGTGCGGAATAATGCGATCAAGCAGAATGAATGGAACCATAAGAGAAAAAATGCCGATTTGCTGCTTGATAAGATTCAGCCAGCTGCCAGCCTTAGGCAGAATTTTCTTCCCGAACATACCGATTGCTAGCATCGGAATGCCCATACCGAATCCCAGAAGAAAAAGATCAATGCTGCCCAAAACTAGGTTGCCTGCCTGTATAGTGTATAGAATTGACGCTGATACCGGGGCAGTGGTACATGGGGAGCATATGAGAGATGTTATGACTCCTATGGTGAAAGCTCCCAGCTTTGAGCCGGAGTGCTGTTCATCAGCAATTTTCTGCAGTTTTGTTGCTATGCAGGACGGTATTTGAATTGTATACAGTCCAAGCATGGATAGTGAAAGCAGTACGAATATAATACTGAAAATGATCAGAATAAATTTCTGCTGGAGAAAAGCATGAGTCTGTGCTCCAAAATATCCTGAAACAATACCTATGGCAGTGTATGTGACAGCAATACCGAGGACAAAGAAGCATGACAGGGCAAATGTTTTTCTGTTTTTCTGATGCTCTGTCTTCTGTCCGAACAGCAGCATACTGAGAATAGGATACATTGGAAAAACACAGGGAGTAAAAGAAAGGGATATTCCGATTAGAAGGAATATCAGGGCTTCTCTTAAGTTTTTGATTAGATCGGTATTTTCTGACTGTTTATTAACATCTGATGAAAACTCCCTTATGGAACGGGATGCGGATTCTGAGTACGGTGATTCCGGTATCACGGTTTCTTGGGACTTTTTGCTTACATCCTCTCTCATTCCTTTTATTTTTAATCTTTGAGGCGGATAGCACATTCCTACAGTGCATCCCTGGTATGTCACGGTTATATCCGCATCATGCGGCACATCAAAGGATACAGGAACATAGTAGACAATCTGGGTTCCCATAAAATCATCCGTGTGCTCAATGCCGGCTGGCAGTTGAACTGGTATATCAATGCCATCTGAGTCAGTAACCTTTATTTTTGATTTATATATGTAGTATCCCCTGGCAGGTGTGATGGTTACTTTTGCAGTTCTTGCATCTTTGCTGTTTTCAGTTGATATGCCGAAGGCTTCAGATACTGGCAGATAGATTTTGACATCCTTGCTTGCCTCTGGATTGCGTTGGAAAGTATCTAACAGATCATCTCCCACAGCGATCCCGGAAAAGAGAAGAAACACCAGCAATAGTATTCTGTTAAGCATATTTGCCCTCATGGTAAAAATAAGAAGGAAGCACGGATAAATTTTTTTGTTTTTTTCGGGTTGAATTTATCAATAAAGGCCATACATAGAAAGTAGCATTTATAGAATATGTTAAAAACGGAGATTTAAAATGTCAATTCGTCCATTACATGATAAGGTAATTATTGAAAGACAGGAAAAAGAAACAACTTCAGCCGGAGGAATTCTTTTAACCGGTTCTGCAGCTCAGAAGTCAACCCGCGGTAAGGTAATTGCAGTTGGCAATGGTCGCGTGCTGGATAACGGTCAGATTCAGCCAATGTCCGTTAAGGTTGGCGATATTGTTATTTTCAACGAGGGCTATACTACCAAGACTGACAAACTGGACGGGAAGGATGTTTTAATCCTTTCTGAGAATGATATTCTCGCAGTTGTTGAAGAATAATTTTACCGGTTCAGACCGTCAATTTAAAAAAAGAGGTTTTATATATCATGTCTGCAAAAGATGTTTTATTTGGAAATGAAGCAAGAAGCAAGATGCTGGAAGGTGTTAACATTCTTGCTGATGCTGTAAAGGTTACTCTCGGACCAAAGGGTCGTAATGTTGTATTAGATAAGTCATACGGTGCTCCTAATATCACAAAGGATGGTGTTACGGTAGCAAAGGAAATAGAACTTGAAGACAAGTTTATGAACATGGGCGCTCAGATGGTTAAGGAGGTTGCATCTCAAGCCAATGATGCCGCAGGTGATGGTACAACAACCGCCACTGTTCTCGCTCAGGCTATTGTAAGCGAAGGCTTGAAAGCTGTAGCTTCTGGTCGTAATCCTATGGATCTTAAGCGCGGTATTGACAAGGCTGTTGCAGCTGCTGTTGAAAAACTTAAGGCAATTTCAACAGAGTGCAAGGATTCAAAGTCAATTGCTCAGGTAGGTACCATTTCCGCCAATGCTGATGCAACAGTAGGCAACCTTATCGCTGATGCCATGGACAAGGTTGGTCGTGACGGTGTCATTACTATCGAGGAAGGTACCGGCCTTAATGACGAACTTTCTCTGGTAGAAGGTATGCAGTTTGATCGCGGTTATCTGTCTCCATACTTCATCAATAAGCAGGAAAACGGTTCTGTTGAACTTGATGATCCTTTTGTACTTCTGGTTGATAAGAAGATTAGCAACATTCGTGATATTCTTACCCTTCTTGAGGGCGTTGCCAAGGCTGGCAAGCCTCTGCTGATTATTGCCGAGGATGTTGAAGGTGAAGCTCTTGCTACCCTGGTTGTCAACAACATGAGAGGTATTGTCAAGATTGCTGCTGTCAAGGCACCTGGTTTCGGTGATCGCCGTAAGGCAATGCTGCAGGATATAGCAATTCTTACCAAGGCGACTGTTATATCTTCAGATTTAGGCATGTCATTGGACAAGGCTACACTTGAAGATCTTGGTAAGGCTAAGAAGGTTGTTATCACCAAGGATAATACGACAATTATTGATGGTGCCGGTGATGAGGGTGATATCAAGGCTCGCGTTGATCAGATTAAGAAGCAGATTGAAGAAACTACTTCTGATTATGACAAGGAGAAACTTCAGGAGCGTGTTGCTAAACTTTCCGGTGGTGTTGCAGTAATCAAAGTCGGTGCAGCTACCGAGGTTGAGATGAAAGAGAAGAAGTACAGAGTTGAGGATGCTCTCCATGCAACACGTGCTGCAGTTGAGGAAGGTGTTGTTCCTGGCGGTGGTGTTGCTCTGGTTCGTGTAGCATCTGAGCTGACAGATCTTTGCGGAGCCAACGAGGATCAGAATGTCGGAATCCGTGCCGCACTGAAGGCTATGGAAGCTCCTCTCCGTCAGATCGTTACAAATGCCGGTGAAGAGCCTTCTGTTATTGCCAACAAGGTTAGGGAAGGATCTGGTAATTACGGTTACAATGCTGCTGATGACAAGTTTGGCGATATGCTTGAGATGGGAATTTTGGATCCTACCAAGGTTACTCGTTCAGCTCTTCAGTTTGCTTCTTCTGTGGCAGGTCTCATGATAACTACAGAATGTATGGTTACCGACAAGCCAAAGGCTGATGCTCCGGCTGCAGCGGCTGGAATGGGTGCTCCTGGAATGGGCGGCATGATGTAATTATCTGAGCGTGCCGTAAAACCGCGTCCTTCAGGGCGAGGATATAAGGCATTAACTAGGTATAATCCTTCCTGCTAGCAGAGACAGACTTCGGCATTCTCAATGACGGCAAATCCGGCTAGTACATAGCCGCAGAGCCTGTGAAGTGAACCGTATTGTCGGTCAGTGGCAAGAACCGCCGGGAGCAGCCTGCAGCCTGCTGCGGGAACTGGTAGGAACCCAGAGCCTTTAGGCAGAGAAGGATGTCACCTAAATAAAAATACTAGGACTCCGTTATGCTGTGAGTCCTTTTTTTTATTGATACTCCAACCCGATCTGTAAAGAGCCGGATGTAAGTCATAAAATTAGTATAATCTTTCTTGCCGGTTAGCAGAGACAGACTTCGGCTTTCTCAATGACAGCAAATCACGCCAGAACATATCCGCAGAATTTGTGAAGTGAACCGTATCGCCGGTCAGCGCAATAATCCACCGAGAGCAGCCAGCCGTGGGACCCTGCCTTTAGGCTGAGAAGAATGTCAAAAATCATTACAAGATTCAAATCACGCTTATTACAGGACATTACATTCTAAACTTTCCCAAAACGCAGGGGTAATACTGGTTTTGCTAATCCATTAAGTAAGACCGTGCATGACCAATGCAGTTTTTACTTTAATCAAGACATCTGAGCTGTTTTTGCTCCTTATGAGTTTAAGTTAAGATTTACTTTTCTCAAACATATCCTAATAAATGTTTAACCAGTGTGATAAAATAGACGGATAATAACAATAATTGTGCATGGGATTTTGTTTGGGTCAGAACTCGTATCATTTGTGAGATTTGCTGCAGTCAATTTCCTTTGTAAAATTTCTGCCTTGTCTTAACTATGAAAAATCCCGCCTTCTCCGTTCCTTAGTTTGCTCTGCGGGAATGTGATTGTAGTTTTTGCATTGCAGACGGAAAAGGTTAACATGTCATTTTTTTTGATGTGTAAGAAATAGGAATCGTCAGTTGCTGTTACGTGTAGATATTGTCAGATTTTATCGTACTCAGGCGGACATGCGGTATATCAGAGAAGGTCGGGCGTAATTGTATTTTATTATTTTTGTGTCCTTTTCGCTTTTCCTTGTTTTATTGTTCGATTGGAGCTGCATGCCGCAGCACTGGATAATAACCTCTGTTTTTTTATTTTTCTTTCAGGGAGTATCGTTATGGATCTTTCGTTGGATTTGATGATTCTCATTCCTATTGTTCTGGTTATTATCTTTCTTTTTGTCAAGAATTACAAATTAAAGAAGCATATTGATGAACTGAATTACCGTACCCGTGCTTATGAGGACATTATGAATCATACGCGGGACATTATCTGGTTGAAGGGAGTGGATCTGAAACTTCAGTTTGTCAATAAATCCTATTATCATCTTTTCCCTCTTGTAGATAATTTTATCGGTTTGACGGATGATGATCTGGTTGACAAGTTTCTGGCTGACGGATACAGGCGTGATGATGAATATGTAATAAAAACAGGAAAGGAGTACCGCTATCAAGAAAATGATAAGGGTAATATATGGTTCGAGACGGTCAAAATTCCTGTAAAAGACGAACACGGACGCGTTATCGGCTGTGCCGGTATTGCCCATGATATAACGGATCGTAAAGAAAAAGAAATCAAGATTTATGAGTTGGAGCATCTGGACTATCTTACAGGTTTGGGCAACCGCCAGTCGCTGGTATTGAATTATCCTAAGATCCTTGAGGCAGCTTTAAATGCAGGTGTTGATACCTATCTTATAATGATTTGCATAGATAATTTTAAGATGATTAATGCATCCTACGGTTTTTTGGCCGGAGACGAGATCCTGAGACAGTTTTCCATCAAGCTAAGGAACTTTGTTAAAAATCTTAAGAGCAAGGTTGCCAGAATTGGAGGTGATGAATTCAGTGTTGTTATTGAAAATCATCATCACAGTTTCAACATTACTGATGCTGTTGAAAATCTCAAGAGGATGATTAATGAACCGTTTGATCTCGGAGGCAATCTTTTGACTCTGGACTGCAGCATAGGAATTAGTGTGTCTCCAGGTGATACTAAAAATTTTGAAGATATGTTCAAGTTTGCGGAATTATGCGTAAGACACAGTAAGAAAAAATGCCGTCATCAGGTTGTTTATTATTCTGATATAGCTGGTAGTGTAGAAACCCGCAACGCCAAAATTGAGTGTGAGATGCTTGGAGCTATCAAAAATGGTGAGTTTTATGTGGTATATCAGCCAAAAATTAATTCTGAAGATGACAGTCTTCTTGGAACAGAAGCTCTGATAAGATGGCACAATCGATCTCTTGGTGATATTGAACCTGGAGAGTTCATTTCTCTTGCTGAGGAAAATGGTGTAATTATAGAGATCGGTTATTGGATTATAGAAAAGTGCATAACTCAGAATCTCGAATGGGGTGCCTGCGGTTATGATATGAAGCCTATATCGATTAACCTTACCAGAAGACAGTTTCTGGATCCGAATCTGATTAATGTTGTTGCCAATTTGTGTTCAAAATACAACTATCCTACAAATCTCCTTGAATTTGAAACTACGGAGAGTATCTTCTCTGCCGATTATCCTCTTGCTAAAAGTATGGCAGAATCTCTTCATGAACTCGGAATCAGCCTTATTCTAGATGATTTTGGTACCAGTTTCTCCAATATGATTGAGATAACTTCTCTGTGTATAAATACGCTCAAATTAAAACGCACTTTTGTTAGGGATATTGATTCCAATCTCGGCAAGCAGGAGGTTGTAAGGACTATATACAATTTGAGCCGCCGTTTTGATCTCCTGCTTATCGCAGAGGGGGTTGAGACCAGCCGCGAGTTCAACAAGATTACAGGAATAGGCATCAAGTCAATTCAGGGATTTTATTATTCAAAACCTCTCTCTCCGAATGAATTTGAACAGTTCATTGGTGACAAAAGATTATGATCCGCATGAGTCTTCTGGAGAGAGCAGAGGACTCTTGAAGATCAAAAAGGTTAGGCAGCCGCGAATGATATGATTCTTGGTATCATTTTGCTGTTTTTTTTGAATGTCTTGTCTCCAATTTTCTGGTAATTATTTTTTCAAGTATGCATAAAATTCTTTTGCAGGAAATGAATTTGTAAGTTTGATATCTTTTTAAACTCATTCTGATCACATAACTTTTGTGTTTCCCGTATGCTTTGCAGAGTCGGATACGCACTTTCAACAGACGTTTTTTTGTTTAGATTTTTTATTGTTTCATCTGAGTTATTGGGGATATGTGATCTGCGGGGTACAGACCGAATGAGATGTGCAAGAATAAGGATTGCCCGATATTTAAGATAATACTTAAACATAAAACTGTCTTAAACAGAACATCAGACTATAAAAGTTCCGTTTCATTCAGAAGCTGTTTACAGAGATGCTGGTGTTCTATGTATTCTTCTTTGAACCGAGGCTGCAAAAAGGAGGTTTAAAACTCTCCTTCCTGCATGCCGGGGTTGGGTTCGTAACGATTCCTTTTAGAATAAATCGCTTGCAGACGGTACACCGCTTTCTCCGCTGCCGGAGCTTTGTTTACCTGAACCGTAATTGAAATAACTATTGCTTGCACCGCCTGTGAATGCAGAGTGATCCGCAGGATTAGTTCCGATTTCAAAAAATTCGTTTCTTGAATTGGCTGCTCCGTCTCCTACAAACAGACCTGTAGAGCGACTTACCCGGTGAGTAATTATCGTTTCTGGCTTGTACACCGGATTTTCCGGGAAGTTTTTCATATACGGTACCATGAAGTAATTCCAGATAGGCTGGGCAGCAGTTGCCCCCGCCTCTCTGCCGAGACTTCTAGCGTGATTGTCAAAGCCTATCCAAACACTTGTTACCACATCCGCGTTGAAGCCAGAGAACCAGCAGTCCTTCGAATTGTTGGTTGTACCTGTCTTTCCTGAAAAATCCTTCCTGTTTGGCATGGCTTTGGCTGTTCTCCAGCCGGTTCCGTTAAATCCGGACAGCCCTCTATCCGCACCGCCGTATATGCCGGTGTGCATCATTTCTGCTACCAGAAATGTATTAGCATGGGATAGAACCTGTTTTGCTATGCGGTGACCGTGACCGTCAGAATATGCCTGCGGATCCATTACGTGATCATCGCATGTTGTGCATGCGATGACAGGGTTTGCCTCGTAGAGCAGATTTCCGCTGTCATCCTCAATCCGCTGTATGATATACGGGTGGAGTAGAAAACCTCCGTTTGCCAGAACAGCATATCCTCTTGCGAGTTCTAAAGGAGTCATTTCCATAGTACCAAGAGCAAGAGGTTCGTTCTGATATACCTTCGGAACCGGATATCCCAGTTTCTCCAGATGAGCAACAATGTTCTTGAGTCCAGTTCCTCTAAGGAGTCTGACAGCAACCACATTTTTGGATTTTGCCAGTGCTTCTCTCAATGTTATAGGACCATCGTAAACGTTTGGCGAATTTTTTGGGTGCCATTTATTGCTTCTGCCCGAATCCCATGAACCTATAGGAACGTCCATAACTATGCTTGAAACTGTATATCCATGTTCTATGGCGGCTGAATAAATGAATGGTTTTATGTTTGAACCAGGCTGTCTTTTTGCCTGTTCAGCACGGTTGAACTTGCTTTGATTGAAGCTGAATCCGCCAACCATTGCTCTTATTGCTCCGTTCTGAGGGTCTAGGGATACAAGGGCTGACTGAACTGCAGGTATCTGCGAAAGCTGTAAAACACCTTTTTCGTCGGTGTACACATAAATCATCTGTCCCGGTTTTGCGACTTCCCTTGCGCTGCGTGGAAGTCCTGTAACGCGGCGGTCCGTAAGAAATTTTGCCGCCCACTTGATTCCCTCCCATGGAATAACCCCGTGAAGGTTGCCTTTCATGGAAATGTCGATTTCCCTGTCAGTTACCTTGTTGACAACCGCCGGAATCAGTTTGCTGACTTTTGGTACGCCTTTCAGATATTCCTGAATCTGTTCTTCTGTCCACGGCGTTTCCTTGGATTTCCACAGTTCCTTTGCAGCGCCGCGGTATCCATGGCGCCTGTCATATTCCATGATACCTTTGAATACAGCTTCATCTGCAAGTGTCTGAACTTCGGAATTAACTGTTGTATATACTTTTATTCCCTTTGTGGTGACATTTTCACCAAAACGATCTATTACCCTCTGTCTTGCCATTTCACTGATGTAATCAGATCTGAATTCGATTTCCGGTCCGTGATAGGATGAAATGATCGGTTCCTCCTTTGCTTCGTTGTACTGCTGCTTTGTTATGTATTTGTATTCAAGCATTTTTGCAAGTACTATGTCACGGCGCTCCCTTGCTTTGTCAGGGTGGGATATAGGATTATAGGAGGACGGAGCTCTGGGCAGTCCGGCAAGAATCGCCATCTCGCTCAGTGATAGATCCTTGAGATCCTTTCCGAAGTATACCTTCGATGCGGCAACTATACCGTAGGCGTTATGTCCGAGAGCAATTTTATTAAGGTAGAGCTCCATAATCTGGTCTTTGGTCAGCTCCCGTTCCATTTTCAGAGAGATTATAAGTTCCTTGATTTTTCGTTCAAATGTTTTTTCTCTGGTAAGGAAGAAATTTTTTGCTACCTGCTGAGTGATGGTGCTGGCACCCTGCTTCTTTTTATGGGTTTTTGCATATTCAAGTGCGGCTCTGATAATGCCGATCGCGTCAAAACCGGAATGTTCATAGAAACGCTGATCCTCAATGGAAACGAATGCGTTTATCAGTGTCTGAGGCACATCCTTTATTGATATCGGCTCACGCTTTATCTGACCAAAAACATACATGAGCTTGCCATCGCTTGAATAAATGTGCATAGGAGTTTCGAACTCCACATTTTTTAATTCATTGATGTCAGGCAGATCCTTTTCCATTTTTAGAAGGAATATGCAGCATGCTGCAATTGCTACTGAAACGCAAAGAAGTAAAAACCAGACGGTACGACTGATGAATGTTAACATAAATATCTCATATATCCTGCTGATGCATCAGCATGCGTTCATTACTCTGCATCATTAAATAAAGAATGTAAAAAATATAACCCTGCTACTCCCATTTTATCACATTTGAGTATTTCGCAAAAATGAGGCTTGAAGAAGAACAGGAACATGCGTGCGGGTGATGTATTTGCTAGGATTTTATATTCTGGCGGAATGGTTAGTCTGTTTTTTTTTGAGTTTTTTACTGTAAAATGCGGCGGAAAACAGAGAATTTTATAATTGTATGTTTTTTGAACAAAAATTACATATGATGAATTTTTATCATTAAGTTTTACCTTGCTAAAAGCTTTTTTTTGTTATGCTCGTCAAAATAGCGAGTTTTGAATAAGAGTTCATTCTAGATCTTTTGAATTAAGAGTATAGAATAATCTATTGTAGTATTTTTTCACTAACACCACGGATGCATTTATGCAAAAACTAGTAAATAAAAATCATGGCAACATATATTCCATGATTGGAATAGACTTCGGTAGCCAGTCTATCAAAGCTGTTGCAATAAAAGGCAGAAAAGGCAATTTCCAGATTGAACATTGTGCTGAGATTCCTACTCCGAAAGGTGCGATTATGGATTACCAAATCCAAAATCAGGAAGCTGTGACCAAGGCAGTCAATCAGTTGATACGCAGTATGGGTGTAAAAACCCGATATGTTGCTACTTCTGTATCTGGTTCTAACGTTATCAGCAAGGTTATTCCTGTTGACAATTCCATCGATACTGATGAGGCTCTTCAGGATTTCGTTAGCCGCGAGTCTGATTCAATAATTCCGTTTGCTTCTGAAGAGGTGAGTGTTGATTATGAGATCATTGGGCCTAATCTTGAGGACCCATCCAAGAACGATGTTCTGATCAGCGCTACTAAAACTCAGAATATTCGCGATCGTGAGGCTATTCTTGCAGAGTGCGGATGCGATGTAAGAGTTATTGACCTGTCAGTCCATGCAGTAGGCAGAGCAGCGACTGCTCTTGTTCCGGAGTTGGCCAGCACGGAGTCGAAGGTTTGTGCTATTGTTGATATAGGTGCCGTTACCATGACATTCGGTATCATGGTTAATGGTGAAATCGTGTACTCTCGTCTGCAGAGTTTCGGCGGTGACAACTATACTCAGTCAATTGCTCACTTCTATAATGTTCCATATGAAGAAGCAGAAAAGATGAAGGTTCAGGAAAGATTGCCGGCTGATGCTAAGCATGACGTAGAACCTCAGCATTTCTCACTTCTGTGTAATCAGATCAAGCGCAATTTGCAGTTGTATGCTTCTGCGTCAAACAAAACCAAGGTTGATTTGGTTGTATTGACCGGAGGTGGCAGTTTGCTTCCAAACTTTGCCGATTATCTCTCCAATCAGATCAAGAAGGAGGTCAGACATCCTGATCCTCTTGAAACAGCACCAGAACTTAAATCAGAAGTTCTCAAGCATGGTGCTAAGTATATGACTGCGTTGGGACTTGCATTAAGGAGCTTTGAACCATGTCAAATATAAACCTATTACCATGGCGTGAAGTACTGAAAGCTCGAAAAGACAGAAGCTTTTATACTACAGCGCTTGTTGTGCTGATTATTGCAGCTGTTATTGGTGCCTGTGCGTATTTGGGTGTTTCTTATATGGTGGATCGTCAGCAGCAGAGAAATGAATATCTCAGCAGAGAAATTCAGAAGCTTGATGACAAAATCAGTAAGATTAGCAGTTTGAAGGCTGATATTCAGAGTATGCTTCAGCGTATGGATACAATTAACCGTCTGCAGGAATCCCGTAACCAGGTCGTTCACCTGCTGAATGATTTGCCAAGCTTCGTAAGCAGCGGTATCTACCTTGACAAGGTTGCATTCAAGGATGGCATGGTGAATGTTACCGGAGCAACAGAAGCTCATCTGCGTGTTGTATCCATGATTAGAGCGATTGAAGCTAGTCCTTGGCTTAAGAATCCTGTAATTAAGGATATCGTTTCACAGCGCAATTCGAACAGTGTTGTTGCTGCTGCAGCTGCCAAATTCGGACTTAACCTGAACAATTTCGACTTGTCCTTTGCAGTTCCTTATTCAAAGGAACAGACGGAAGTAAGTACAAAGAACAGAGGTAGAAGATAATGGCTAGTATTGATTTTAATAATCTAAATTTCCAGAACCCCGGCTCTCTGCCACCGCTGGTTAAAATTGCGGCTATGATCCTTGTGTTTGCTTTGGTTCTTGTTGTATTTGCGTACTTTATCATCTATGCCGATGATTCTCCATGGGAGAAGCTTGGTCAGCTCGAGGACAAGGAAATTCAGTTAAAGAAGGAGTTCTCCGAAAAGGCTCAGCGTGCAAATAACATTGAAGCTTATGAGGAACAGAAGAGAAAGCTTCAGTCTATGATTCAGGATCAGTTGAAGATGCTTCCAAACAGCAACGAAGTTGCACAGCTTCTTAGCGATATAAGCAAGACAGCAACTGACAACGGACTCAAGATTGAAAAGATTGAGTGGGCTTCAGAAATCAGACGTGAAATGTACACCGAACTTCCGATGAATATCGTGATTGTTGGTGATTATGATAAGATAGGTAACTTTACAGCAGATGTGGCAAACTTAAGCCGTATCGTTGTTATTGAAGAATTTGTTATTGATCATCAGGCCAATAATACTGACAATTTAAAGATGGCAATGACAGCAAAAACCTACCGTTACAATTCTGAGAATGCGAAACCGAATCCGCAGCAGGGTCAAAGTGGAGGTAGAAGATAATGAATGCTAAATTATTACCAGTAGTGGTGTTATCGGTATCCGCTATGATGCTTGCAGGATGCGAGGCTGTAGATTCCGGTCTTCAAGAGTATGTAAGAAACAGTCTGAATCAGCAAGCTCAGCCACCTGAGCCGCTTCCTGAACCTGTAAAGTTTGAAGCTATGCCTTTTGAACCTCAGACAGATCGTTCTCCTTTCTCTTTACCAAAGCCTGAGAACATTGTTGTTCAGCATTCAAGTAAGAAGAGTTCTGACTGTCTGCAGCCAGATACCTCAAGACCTAAGGATCTGCTTGAACAGTTCTCTCTTGATAACCTTTCTATGAGAGGTACATTCAGAGACGGAGCTGGTAAGCTTTGGGCTCTTATCAATACTGGAGGCAGCGGTTCCAATATTGAACATCAAAAGGTTTCGATAGGAAATTATATAGGTCTGAATTACGGTAAGATTACTGCAATTACGCCTAATGCCATTGAAATTGAAGAATACATTGGCAAGGGCGACGGTTGCTATGAATTAAAACCAACTCAACTCGAACTTTCGGTTTCAAGTAGTTACGATAAATAGTAGGCAGGAAATATTATGAATTTACGTAGAACAAACATTGGTCTATTAGTGGGATTAGCAACTTTGGCTGGTGCATCTTTGCCTGCTGATGCTGCAAAACTTCAGAATGTTAAGATCAACACATTGATGGCAGGACAGACTTCAATTGAGTTCCAGTTCGATGGTCAGGTTCCGTCTTACACTGATGTCTTGAAATATCGTCCTAATTATCTTCTTCTCAATGTTTCTGATTCCGAGAATGGACTTGCAAGCAATAACGTTCCAGTTAACCGCGGTGCGGTAAGGGATGTCACCATGGTTAATTCCGGTGCAAATCTTCAGATGCGCGTCGGATTGAATGATCTTGTTCCTTACAAAATCAGCCAGAATGGTAATTCTCTTGTAGTCAATCTCGGTCAGAACGGTGAAACCCTGGCTGCACGTGCCAATGCCGGCTCATCTGCAGCTGCAGCAATCAACCAGATCAATAATGTTGATTTCAAGAAGATTGACGGCAATACCGGCAAGGTAGTGATATCTCTTGATAACAGCTCTGCTGCTGTTGATGTTTCTCCGCGCGGTAACAGTGTTCAGCTTCGCTTCAACTCAACCGCTGTAAGTGCTGATCAGCTTCAGACTTATGATGTCAGTGATTTCGGTACGGTTGTGAAGAATGTGACCGTTTCGAAGAGAGGCGGCATGGCTGTAGTTGATATTGCCTGCAACGGTATGGTTAATGTTAAGCATAACCAGAGCGGCAATAACTACGAGGTTGTAGTAAGCAAGAAGATTGAACCTAAGAAGGATCTTCCTAAGTACAACGGTAAGCCGATTTCTCTTAATTTCCAGGATGTTCCTGTAAGAACAGTTCTGCAGCTGATTGCTGATTTTAATAACTTCAACCTGGTAACCACTGATACAGTTAAGGGCAATATTACCATTCGTCTGGACAGTGTGCCTTGGGAGCAGGCTCTTGAGACTATCCTGAGAGTCAAGGGTCTGGACAAGCGTCTTGACGGAAATATTCTCCTTGTAGCTCAGGCAAAGGAACTGGCTGATCTCGAACAGCAGAAGCTTGAAGGCAAGAAGAAGGTTGAAGAACTTGCTCCGCTTGTTAATGAGTATATTCAGATTAACTATGCCAAGGCATCAGATATTGCAGCTCTTCTGAGCACTGCTTCTAATGCTAAGTCTGGCGACGGTGCGGCTGCTTTGGGCAATTCCATACTTTCAAACAGAGGTTCCGTATCTGTTGATGCAAGAACAAATACTCTGATCGTCAAGGATACATCTGATTCTATTGAAAAGATTATGGATCTGGTTAAGAGACTCGATATCCCTGTAAAGCAGGTTTCCATCGAGGCAAGAATTGTTACAGTTGATGAAAATGTAACAGATGAGCTTGGTGTTAACTGGTCCTTCAGTAAGCTTCCTAACAATGCTCCTCAGGTTGCAATTCCTATGGCAAGCAGTACACGTCTTGACCCTTACGGTGTTTACGGCGGCGATAGCAACAGTGACAGTACATCTTATCCTATCACTGTCGGTGATGTGAACCATGGTCACTTTATGAGCCAGACAGCATTCCAGACTGCAGCTCAGGGTTTTGGTGTCTCAATCGGTAAGATTTGGGACCATGTCCTTGTTGATATGTATCTGTCAGCTCTCGAATCTGAAACAAAGGCTGAAGTTATCGCAAGTCCTCGTGTTACAACAGCAAACCAGAAGCAGGCACTGATCGAACAGGGTACCATGTTCCCAACAGAAGTTTCTACTTCATCTGGAGCAACATCTGTAGAGTGGACCAAAGCTACATTGAGTCTGCAGGTTACTCCTCAGATTACCCCTGATAACAGAATTATTCTTGATTTGAAGGTAACTCAGGATACTCTCGGTGATGCTGTTCAGACCGGTACCGGTACTGCAACTTCTGTTAATACCCAGCAGGTAACAACTCAGGTTCTGGTTGAAAACGGTGAGACCATTGTTCTTGGCGGTATCTACCAGCAGAGTATTACCAAGAGTGTTAGCAAGGTTCCTTTACTTGGTGACATTCCATTCCTCGGTGCACTCTTCAGATACACCAATGATAAGAATGTTAAGAGAGAACTTCTGATTTTCGTAACACCAAAGATCATTGTTGATAAGCAGTAATCTATGTAACTCCTATTGAGTTCAAGGTCGGCTCTGTGCCGGCCTTTTTTTTGCCTGTTGACTTACATCGGAATCACAGGTATCCGCTTTCCGGACAGAAACTCCATAATGCCGAAGACTGCATAGTTATAGTAAACGAATTTAATTTCTGAGTTATGGCAGTGAGGCATGGTATAATGGTCATGGAGGTAGTTGCAATGCGTACAAGACAATTCATCCATGATCCCCAAGAACTTCTTTCCCAGGGCAAAGCTTTAGTTAAGGATAACTCTGATATTAAGTTCGCATACCGTGTGACTATGGTAAACCTTCTTCTTGGTGGCATGTCCGCCAGGGAACTTGCTGAACATTGCGGTGATGGTGAAACAACGCTCATGTCATGGGTCAAGAAGGTAGATGAAAACGGCTGGGATTCTTTGCGGGCAAAGAAACAGACCGGCCAGCCTCGCAGATTGACTGATGAACAGATAGCCAAACTTAAGGAGAACGTGAGCAGCAATCCTAACAACTTTGGCTTTAACGTTTGGGATGGGCCTTCATTATCAAAACACATCAAAGACACGTTCGATGTTGAACTTGGGGTCAGAGCATGCCAGAAGCTGTTTCATAAGATGGGGTTTTCTCTTATCAGACCCCAAACATACCCGTCTCTTGAGAATCCTGACGACGAAGCTCGTGACGCCTTTAAAAAAAACAGTGCGAATTGAGTAAGAACCATTCCTTCAAGGTTGTATTTCAGGATGAGGTTCATTTTCAAGTTCAGACAAGTATCACTTCCAGGTGGGCTGAGAAGGGCTCAAAACCGAAGGTGATGTCTAAGCCAGGCAAAGAGAGCATTGCTTATAGTGGTTACCTGATTCCGGAGACAGGAGAACTGATTGTTACGAAACCAGGGTGGTTCAACTATGAGACTGTCATTGAATCGTTCAGAAGTTTCCTGACTGTTGTACCTGCTGAGGATGGGAAGATGTACTGCATGGTATTGGATAATGCTCCCTGGCATAAGAAGGCGATCAGGCTGATTTGGGAAGACCAACTTCCTGAATACCAGGACATCCGGGATAAAATGACATGCATCAGCATGCCGCCGTATTCTCCGGATCTGAATCCGATTGAGCAAGTATGGAGAATTACACGAAGAGAGATGACTCACAATCGATACTTCCCAAGTAGAATAGACCTCGAAAAAAAACTGGATGCTTACTATTCTCAGTACAGAAAACCTAATGCGAAACTGGCAAGTCTCTGTAGTTTCAAGTGCTTTCGAGATGAACAGGTTCCTGTACCTGTATAACTCAGATATTAAATTCGTTTACTATAAAAGCCCGCATAACAGCGGGCTTTTTGTTTGTGAAATGAGCAGAAGCTCTGAATTGTGTCAGTTAAAAAAAATATGATGATAATCTTCCGATTCAACAACACTGTTCCTTATTTAGCCAAACCAAAAACAATGCAGTAAACCATAAAAGATATGAAAAACATCCATGAATGATTAATCAAACCGCAAATCATTCCTATCACACATGATATGAAGACAACACGGTAAAAAAACACTTTTTTCATGGTTCATACCTATGCTCATATCTGATCATGAATACAGATTACTGTGAATCCCTGGCGGCAATTCCAAATTTCTTCATTTTTTCAACCAGGGTTGTCCGCCGCATGCCGAGAAGTTCAGCCGCTCTTGCCGTAACTCCGTTTACCTTGTCAAGAGCCTGTCTTATCATGTTAATCTCAAGATCCGACAGCATATCCTTTAAATTAATGCCATCCTCCGGCAGTATCTGGGCAAATGCTGCAGCCTCCTCATCCCTGCCCGCCGCTGCATCACCGGTGCTCAAAGATGCTGCCGAAGACAGCCTCTCATCATCAGCTGAATCAGAAAACATTGCAAGAAGCGCAGCTCTTTCACTTGCAGGGGATGCATCCTGTTCAAGAGCCTTCTTGTCAACGCCGTACTGATATTTTGCAGGGAGATCCACATCATCAACGATACAGTTCGGATGGAGGATCATAAGACGCTCCACCAGATTTGAAAGTTCACGGACATTTCCCGGCCAGCTGTGCATCATAAGAGAGGAAATGGCTCTCTGTGTAAATCTTATATTTACTCTGTGCTCAAGAGAGTGCCTTGATATAAGTTCCTGCAGCAGAAGCGGAATATCGTCTGTCCTGTCCCTCAGCGGAGGTGTATCAATAGGGAAAACATTCAGACGGTAAAACAAATCCTCTCTGAACTTTCCCTCGGCAATCATTTCTTCAAGATGACGGTGGGTGGCTGCTATAACACGCACATCAGCCTTAATCGGACGGCTGCCGCCGACACGCTCAAAACAGCGCTCCTGAAGAACACGCAGAAGCTTTACCTGCATAGGCATGGGCATATCACCGATTTCATCAAGAAAAATTGTTCCTGACTCAGCCATTTCAAAGCGGCCCTTGCGGGAACTGATGGCACCGGTGAAAGCACCCTTTTCATGACCGAAAAGCTCGGACTCAAGAAGATCCGGAGGAATTGCACCGCAGTTGATGGGAACAAAAGGGCCGTTTCTGCGATTCGACAGCTCATGCACCGATCTTGCGACAACCTCCTTGCCGGTACCGGATTCGCCGAGAATAAGCACATTTGCATCAGTGGAGGCCACCTGCTCAATAAGATGCCTGACCTCCTTGATGGCACTTCCCTGGCCGACAAGAAGTCTAAGAAGAGTCTCATTGCCTTCACCGGAAGATTTCTTACGCGGATGCATGGCATAGAAAGACTGACAGTACCTCATCTGCTGGGTGAAATCATCAAGCTCGAAGGGGTACTTCACATAACCCATCATGTTGGTATTGCTGTATTCAACATCAAGATTAATACCGATAAACGGTATTTTCGGATATTTTACAAGGAGCTGAGGAAGAGAAACTTTTGCAACCTTACCTATGATTACAGCTGTCATTTCATTTGAATCATCAAGATATGCAAGACAATCATCCTCGCTTCCGCTCTGAGACGAAATACCAAGAAATCCTGCTATGGTTTCTATCTGCTGTCTTCGTTCAGAGTCACTGTCAAGGATCAGCAGGTTGCCTTCAAAATCCACATTTCCCCCTCACCGCGTAATGCGATCCATACTTAAACGCAGTATGATTGTATATTTCATCGACAGAAAAAAATTTGATCTCAAAGGCAAAAGACAGAAAATTGACTGTCAGTCAATAAAGTGACGTAAGAGTTGATCAGACAAAATGTAAGGCAGATCGAACAAAAACAGCATCAGAAGTTTTATTATTCAGTGTGGAATGATGTAATGTAGCTCTGCACTACTGCAGTCACGGTTAGTGCATAAAAATTACGCTGCACGGCTGTACAGAAAAAGGAAATCAAATGATAAACGGAAAAAGCATACTGATCACCGGCGGTACGGGGTCCTTCGGCAAAGCCTTTACGGAATATCTGCTTAAAAACTACAAACCACGTAAGATTATCATTTTCTCACGCGGTGAACTCAAGCAGTTTGAAATGAGCCAGATCTTCAACGGACCTGTCATGCGCTACTTCATAGGCGATGTGCGGGATCTGGAACGCCTTAAAAAAGCTATGAGAGATGTTGATATAGTTATCCACGCCGCAGCTCTGAAGCAGGTTCCGACGGCGGAATACAATCCGATGGAATGCATAAAAACCAATGTTATCGGAGCCAGCAACGTCATAGATGCCGCAATTTACAACAATGTCTCAAAAATCATTGCGCTTTCGACAGACAAGGCAGCCAACCCGGTAAATCTGTACGGTGCAACAAAGCTTTGCTCTGACAAACTGTTTGTCGCAGCCAACAACATGGTCGGAGGAGGCAGGACCAGATTTTCAGTGGTGCGCTACGGCAACGTCGTCGGTTCCAGGGGATCCGTGGTTCCGTTCTTCAGAAAGCTGATCAACAGCAATGCAGACGCTATTCCTGTGACCCATGAGGAAATGACAAGATTCTGGTTCAAACTTGAAGATGCAGTCAAATTTGTAATCAGAAATCTGGAAAGAATGCAGGGCGGTGAAACATTTATCCCTAAAATACCGTCAATAAGAGTTGTTGATCTGGCTAAGGCCATGGCACCTGATCTGCCGATTAAAATAATAGGAATCAGACCCGGAGAAAAGCTTCACGAGGTAATGTGTCCTGCCGATGATGCATACCACACTCTTGAATTTGACGATCACTTCGTCATAACTCCGTCCATAACCATAAACATCAATGCAGACTATTCCGTTAATGCAGCCGGTGAAAAAGGAAAAGCAGTGGATCATATGTTCGAATACAATTCTCTCAACAATCCTGTTTATCTCTCAGTTGAAGAAATTGTTAAACTGAATCAGGAACTCGGTCTATGATCCCATACGGAAAACAAATCATTTCACAGGACGACATAGATGCTGTTGTAAATATTCTCAGATCACCTCTGATAACCCAGGGACCTGCTGTAAAGGCTTTTGAAGACGCGGTGGCCGGCTACTGCGGAGCTAAATACGCCGCAGCGGTAAATTCAGGAACAGCAGCCCTGCACATAGCATGTCTTGCCCTTGGAATAGGCGCGGGAGATACGGTATGGGTGTCATCAGTATCCTTCGTGGCCTCTTCCAACTGTGCCCTGTACTGCGGAGCGGATGTCGACTTTGTAGATCTGGAGTACGGTACAGGAAACATGGACATGGACAGACTTGAGGCCAAGCTTGAATCGGCACGGATCAGACCGAAGGCTGTCATAGTTGTTCATCTTGCCGGAATGCCTGCAGATCTGGAAAAACTCCACGAACTGAGTAAAAAATACGGTTTTAAAATTATTGAGGACGCCTGTCATGCTCTCGGTGCCGCATACAGGGGCGAAAAAATAGGAAGCTGCAGATACAGCGACATAACGGTCTTCAGTTTTCACCCCGTCAAAGCCATAACAACAGGTGAAGGAGGAATGGCGGTGACTAACGATGCTGAACTTCACCGCAGAATGAAGCTGTTCGGCACCCACGGAATAACACGGGATGCCGGATTCATGGAGGGAGAGACCGACGGAGGATGGGTTTATCAGCAGCTCGAGCTTGGATACAACTACAGAATGCCTGATATCAATGCGGCACTTGGAATTTCCCAGCTGAAAAATCTTGATGAATGGATAAGAATACGCAACGAATATGCGGACTTCTACTTTGACAGACTGAAGGATATAGAGCAGATTGAACTTCCCGGGATCTGTGACGACAGACTCTGCGCCTACCACCTGTTTGTTATCAAGGTTAAACCTGACAGGCGCAGATATGTCTACGACAGTCTGCGGGAGGCGGGGATAGGAGCAAATGTCCACTACATTCCAATCTATCACCAGCCGTACTACAGGAGAACCGGCAGATACAAACCTCTCGAAATGACCGAGAAATACTATTCCAGGATCCTCACAATTCCGCTGTGTCCGGCTCTTAAGCAGAAGGATCTTGACTATGTGGCAGAAGAACTGAAAAGAATCTGCTCAAAAATCTGAGCCGCATGATCATAATGCAGAACAGAAAAATCAGCACAGCAGTCTTCAGCAGAAAGGTTTAAGACGGCTGTGCGGCAGAACCGCTGACAGATCATCCGAATCTGACCTGTCACATGAACAAATTCATCGCCGGTATCGAAAATTCCCGGCCGTCATTATGAGCAAAAATCCGGAAGCAGAGCGGCATTACGGCCAAACAAGCGACGCAAATCACAAAAAAATCAAACTTGAGTCGCAAAATTTAGAAATCAAATCATTCCCCTTTAGACATTATCAAGGCAAAAGATCATAATGTTAATACGGTTTGCAATTTAGGAAACCATAGTAAAAACTAACAAAAAAATAAAAGGAATAATTCTCATGAAAAAGAAAATCATTGCAACTTTAGTTGCCGCAGCTACACTTGGTATTTCTTCTATGGCTTCCGCAGGAATTGAAGCCGGTAAGCTGGTAATTTGGGTAAACGGTGATAAAGGTTACAACGGTCTTGAAAAGGTAGGCAAAAAATTTACCGAGGAGCAGGGTGTTCCAGTGGAGGTTGCTCATCCTGACGGAGTAGAGAATAAGTTCCAGCAGGCTGCCGCTACCGGCAACGGTCCAGATATTTTCCTGTGGGCTCATGATCGTTTTGGCGAATGGCAGAAGGCAGGTCTTCTTTCAGAACTGAACCCAAGCAGTGCATTTAAAGACAAATTCCAGAAATTCGCATGGGATGCAGTATCAATCGACGGAAAGATTTACGGTTATCCTATTGCAATCGAGGCAATCGGTCTTATCTGCAACCAGGATCTGGTTAAGCAGGCTCCTCAGAACTACGAGGATTTTGAAGCACTGGACAAGCAGCTTCAGGCCAAGGGCAAGAAGGCTATCATGTGGGACTACACCACTCCATACTTCTCATACCCTATCATTGCAGCAAACGGCGGTTATGCTTTCAAGAAGGTTGGCTCAGGCAAGTATGACATCTCCGACACCGGCGTAAACAACGAAGGCTCAAAGATCGGCATCAACTACCTGGTTGACGTAATCAAGAAAGGAATCATGGCCAAGGGTACTGACTATGGTGTCATGGATTCATCCTTTGCAAAGGGTGATGTTGCATGCATCATCACAGGCCCATGGGCGTGGTCAAACTATGACGGGAAGGTCAAATACACTGTAAATGCACTTCCTAAGCTTGCCGGCAAGCCGGCCAAGGCTTTCGTAGGTGTTCTGGCAGCAACCATCAATGCACAGTCTCCTAACAAGGAGCTTGCTGTTGCATTCCTCGAAAACTATCTGCTGACAGATGCCGGTCTTAAGGAAGTTAACGATGACAAGGCTCTTGGTGCCGTTGCTCTCAAGTCATTCCAGAAGACTCTTGAAAAGGATCCTCGCATCAAGGCTACCATGGCTAACGCTATCAACGGTGAACCAATGCCTAACGTTCCTGAAATGAACCGCTTCTGGGCAGCTTTCCAGCAGGCTCTCAGAAATTCTACAACCGGCCGTCAGTCTGTTGACGAAGCTCTCAAGGTTGCAGCAGAGCGTATTGCAGTTAAATAATCCTGCAGCATAGCTTTAAGATTTTATATAAAAAGTTCCGTTTTTACGGAACTTTTTTTTTTGACTCAGCGCCGCTGCAGAATCCTGTGAACATATATGAACAGTATACTTTCCGGCGTCATGTTTTCCGCCGGTGAGGGGAGGTTCGAAGTCAGGAATAAAAAACCGCTATACAGCGGTAAGGCCGATAGCGGGAGCATATAAAAAATAATAATATAAACTTTTTTCAGCCGGTACAGATCAGCCGGTCCGGCAAACTGTCACAGGAATATAATCATGCAAAATTCGGAAGAGGTTTTTCAAACCTGCTGATTTCCGGGATCTTGCAGCCCATCTCCTTCATTTTTGCAATCTTGTAGCGAAGAGTGCGCGGACTGATCCCCAGTCTCTCTGCCACAGCCTTTCTGGATCCGTTGCAGGCATTCAGAGCATCGAGAATAATCTGATTCTCCTGCTGCTTCAGTTCAAGTCCGAGGCTCTCCGGACATACCGCATCGCTGCCGGCTGCCGGCTGCTGATCTTCACATGATCCATCCGCCTCATCGAAGTCTCTTATTTCATAAACCTGATCCTCGGAAACCGCAGCATCGGACAGGTTCTCATCCATTGAGAGATCTCCGTCCATCATCAGACTGCCCTGCCCTATTACGCCGTTCTGAGAAAGAATAAGAGCACGCTGCATAATATTATCCAGCTCTCTGACATTTCCAGGAAAAGAATAGGCAGTCAGCACCCTTCTTGCACTTTCATCCAGTACAGGAACGCGGCAGCCGTTTTCTCTTGCTCTAATCTGAAGCAGATGCTCGGCAAGAGGTATGATATCACCGCGGCGATCCTTAAGCGCCTTCCAGGCAAGAGGAAACACATTGAGCCGATAGTACAGATCCTCACGGAATTTACCTTCAGCCACCGCCTGCTTCAGATTGCGGTTGGATGTCGCCAAAACTCTGACATCAAGTTTTATCATTTTTCTGCCGCCGAGACGTTCAACTTCTCTTTCCTGAAGAACTCTGAGAAGTTTGGACTGGAGATCTAGATTCATCTCGGTTATCTCATCAAGAAGAATAGTTCCGCCCTGGGCCTGCTCAAACTTGCCGGGGCAGGACTGAACCGCACCGGTAAACGCTCCCTTTTCATAACCGAACAGAGTAGCCTCAAGCATGCTTTCAGGGATAGCAGCACAGTTTATTGCGACAAAGGGCTGCTCCCTGCGCGGCGAATTGTCATGAATATATCTTGAAAGGACTTCCTTTCCTGTACCGCTTGGACCCGTAATCATTACAGAAGCGTCCGTCCTTGCAACCTTCATGGCAAGAGCCAGAAGTTTACGGGTTGATTCATCACCGCAGATCAAATCCTTTTTCTCAACCTTCGATGCAGGCACATAACGACTGACCTGGTTAAGCAGAACCTCCGGGGCAAAGGGCTTGGACAGATAATCAACCGCACCGTCGCGCATTGCCCGGACTGCGCCGTCAATATTTGCATATGCCGTCATCAGAAGAACAGGAAGCCCCGGAAACTGAGATGAAACACTGTTAAGGAGTGTATGTCCGTCCATACCGGCCATCTGAATATCGGAAACCACCATGTCAATCTTTTCAGCTGCAAGCACTGTAAGTGCCTTGATACCGTTGTCAGCCTCCAGACAGTCATACCCTGCCAGGTTCAGAGTGTCGACAATAGCCTCCCTGAGACTTCTGTCATCATCCACTATAAGAATTCTTGCTCTGCTCATTTCCTACCTCTGCATTCCTACACTACTCTGTGTACTCTTTCAGCAGCACTCTGCTGCAGCGGGAACTCCATGATGAAGCATGTACCCTCACCTTTGACCGACGCAACTTTGACGCTTCCGTGATGTGCTGTCACTACAGCTTTTACCACTGCAAGACCCAGACCAGTTCCGCTGGATTTAGTTGTAAAAAACGGTTCAAAGATGGAAGACTGCTTATCCTTGTCTATTCCGTCACCGTTATCAATAACTCTGATTTCAAGGATCCCTCCCCTGCGTGCAGCCTGAAGATGAACGTGAGTTGCATTGGCCTGAAGTGCATTGTTAAATAAATTAAGGAGTGCACCCTTGATGGCGGAAGGATTTGCTATCATAAGCAGAGGAGGTTCATCCATCTCCACCGTAAGTTCTGCTCCGGCATTGTCAAAGGCAACCTCGGCATCAACCGACAGTCCCTTGATGAGATCAGTTATTTCCACCTCTTCAGCAATATTGTCGCCGGATCTTGCAAACAGAAGAACATCAGAAATCTGATCCTCAAGATCCTGAAGTCTGTCCATCAGTTTGGTCTGAAATGTTCTTCTGCATTCAGAACCTATTGAGCTGTTGGCCAGATTGGCCGCATAAAGCATCGCAGCCGAAAGAGGCGTTCTCAGCTGATGAGCAAGAGTTGCAGCCATACGTCCGAGATCAGACAGTTTCTCCATTTTTCTCATCTTATCCTGAAGAGCTCTTGTTTCCGTCAGATCCGTCAGCTGCACCATCTGCCCCCTTACCGAGGCAAGAGGTGTTGTTGTAACCTTGACACGCTGACCGCTTACAAGAGAGATTTCATGTCCGTCATCTGCCTTTATACAGAACCGTGTGCGGATCACATCAATCCATCTGGCTCCCACCAGATCCGCCCCCAGAAGAGTTTCTCCCGCGGGATTAATCCTTATAACGCGGCCGTCATGACCGATAATAACCACTGCCGACGGATTGGAATCAAAAATTTCGCTGTACATTCCGTCAAAATTCTGAACCTCTGCCGTATTCATATACTGTCTCCTGATAAGCTGTATGCGTTCTGGCGCACAATGCAGACACCCTGCAGGATACAGCTATCATAAATCATGCCAGTTTTAAAAATCATTTAAAAAACAAGCACCGTTTCTAATAAAAAAAACAGAATCATGAATAATGCAGGAAATTTGACACTTAAAAACAGACTTCAAAACTGATATGATCCTACAGTTTACAAAACTGAAAAATTACTGAATATGAAACTACTACCCGCTTATCTTCGAACCCTGCTGACAGTTCTCCTTTTAATACTGGCTCCGTGCTCTTTTGCAGGACTTGTAAACCTTGACTCACTCAATGTGGACGAATACAAGGCTCAGCTGGATGAGCTGAATGCCCGCAAAACGCTGACTGAAGCAGAAACACGTACAAGAGACGATCTGACCAGCATCATAAAAACCATGAACCAGTACAGGCAGACCAAGGAAATGTTTGACGAGGTTCATAATGCGGTAACCAAATCGCCGGAAACAATAAAGGATTTAAAGAAAAAAAGGGAAAAGCAGGAGAAGGAGTATAAAAAGGCTAAAAAACCTAATCTTGAAGCAATGAGCAACAGCGAGCTTTCATCTGCATTTCATTCAGCGGAACAATCCAGAAATGAGATGATCAAGCTGCTTGAAGAGGAAAAGAAAAAACTGGCTTCAATCAACGCAATTTCCGAATATACTCAAAAAAATGATCAGCCGTACCAGGATACAATTCACAATAACAAATCCAGAATTGCAAACGGGGGACTGAGACCGCTTGAAGAAATAGCACTGCAGGCTGAAATAAGCTACTGCGAATTCTACCTGCAGTATCTGCAGTACCTCAACTCGGCGCACAATGCTCTTCAGGAACTTGTCAACACACGTATAGACTACTACCAGTTTGAATACACCCATTTCGGAGAAATGATGGAAATGTACGGTCATCAGCTGGAGGTGCTGCGGGTCAACGACAGTTTGAACGAGGGAAAGGAGCTTCAGAATCTGATTTCAGACATTGTGATAAATGCTGAATCAAAATCAAAATCATCCGCACAGCTTGTTGCTGAAAACAGCGAATATCTCGCCGAAATCCAGAAAACCATTCAGGAAATTACAGACTACCGCAAGGAAAGCATCAAACTGCGCAAAACCCTTGAGCGAACCAACCGCATTGAAAATGAGGTCAACAACCTGATTGATACATTTTCCAGTTCCCTGTTTCTGTCACAGATGATGGCCATAAGCCAGAAAAGCATTCCCGAGTACAATCCTCCGTACAATGCAGATGAGCTTCTCGGCAATGTGCGGCTTGAACAGTACGATCTCAACACAAAGGAACTGCAAGTGAAGGACGAGGACTCCTACATAAAACGTCTGCAGAAAAAATATGACGAGAATCTGAACCAGTCTCAGGAGGATGCTGTCAGAAATCTAATCAAACGACAGCAGATGCTTATAGAGAAATACAAGGAAAAACTGTATCAGAAGGTGAATATTCTTGTAAATATCCAGATGAACAATTCCATGTATCAGAGAAGCAAACAGAATATCAACGACACAATTAACAAAAAGATATTCTGGCTTCAGTCAAACCAGAAAATAAATCTTAACTGGTTTAAAACTTTTCCTACCATGGTCAAAAAGGAAATCACCGGTACCGAAACCTACGTAAGCGGAAAGGGATTCTGGATCAGACTTCTTGAGGAACTTCCGAAAATTCTGATTATTCTGGCCATAAGTTTTGTCATAACATTCCACGGTAAAAAGATCGACAGCAGAATAAAAACTCACAACATAAACGTAGGATCCTACCGCAAGGACCGGCATTCCAATACTCCGGTTGCGGTATTACTTACATTTCTAAGATGTTCAAACTGGGCCTGCTGGTCTTTAATAATCGGATTGATCGTCAGTTTCCTCACCATAAGAATAGGAACCTATGACATAGGAGAAATTTTAAGAGCGGACAACCTCAGGATATCTTTCATTATTCTGCTGATCAGCATATCCTGGCACACTATGTCGGAATACGATATTCTTAAACCGCATTTTCGAATAGAAATGTCCCGCCGGAACAGAAGCTACCACATAGTATTTCTGCTTCTGCTGGCCACGCTCTCTGTTTCTTGCACCTGCAAGACTCTGTATCCTCACACATTCGCAACCGATGTCATCGGAGAGGTTGTATTCTTCGTTCTGCTGCTCCTTATCAGTCTTATCATGGTCCGGTACACCATCAGGAGCTTCAGGAGTGAATCAGCGTCCATCATTCTCAGAGTTTCTCTTCTTGGAGCAACGTGCATTCCGGTCGGTCTTATAATCTTTCTGTATTTCGGCTACTACTATTCAGTGGTCAAGGTTGCGGAGCGCTTTATTGACACATACTTCGTAATTATAGGCTACCTGATCATCTACTACATCATCCTCCGGTCTCTTTCCATAACCAGCCGCAGAATGGCATTCCAGCGAAAACTTGAAGAAAGAGAACAGAAGCGCAAGGAAATGATGCAGCAGAGCACCGATAAATCAAGAAACACATCAGGATCCAATCCGGAAATGATGGACATGGATGAAATCATGCCTGTAACCGATATATCCAACCAGGCTCAGAGCATCACAAGACTTTCCATGATCACCATAATGGCGGTCATACTTTATTTTCTGTGGGCTGATTTTATAACAGTTCTGTCCTATCTGCACAACATCACACTGTGGACAGTATCCGCGTCCGATCCGGCGGGAAACGGTATCATAACCAATAAAATATCCCTCGGTGATACACTTATATCTCTGTATTCAATCTTCATGATGCTGGTTATCGTCAAAAACCTGCCCGGTCTTCTTGAAATCACCATTCTCAACCGCTTCAACAGTACACGGAGGATAAGTTATTCCGTAAAGACTCTTATGACATATGTGATAATCGCCATAGGACTGTCTTTCTCGCTGACAAAGCTCGGAGTTTCATGGGACAATCTCCAGTGGCTTGTGGCTGCTCTTTCCGTAGGTCTCGGTTTTGGTCTTCAGGAGATATTCGGTAATTTTGTTTCCGGCATCATCATTCTTTTTGAACGTCCAATCAGACTCGGAGATGTTGTAACAATCAACGGCACAACCGGCACTGTAACCAAAATCCGTATAAGAGCCACAACAATTACTGACTTTGACAAACGCGATCTTATAGTGCCTAATAAAACATTCATCACCTCCCAGCTTACCAACTGGTCTCTAAACGAGGAGTGTCTGACAAGAATGATCATCAACGTGGGTGTAGGATACGGCTCAAATGTACATCAGGTCCATGAGGTTCTGATGAAAATAGCCGAACGCAACCGCTTTGTAATGAGAACTCCTCCATACTATGTTGTCTTTATAGGGTTCGGAGAAAGCAATCTCAACTTCCAGCTGATGGTATTTATTGAAAAAATCAAGGATTTCTATCCGACAATCGATTCCATAAATACAGAAATATACAATGAATTCAACCGTCTCAACATTGAAATCGCATTCAATCAGGTTGATCTGTACATTAAAAACACCAGAACAGGACAGGAGATTAAAATAGATTCCACTGAAAAAAACAATGATACGCAAAAGACAAAACCGGCAATAACCGAAACAAAAAGCGAGACAGCACCGCTGAAAAGCCAGATGTCATAGCAGAATTAATACGGAATACTGATGCGGCACGTCTGAAGTAAGTCAAAAATGTGTGTTTTAACAACATCATAGGTTATAATGCACAGGCAAATAAAAAAAACGAATTTGCATCAGGTATTTGTAACGTTTATCAAGTTTGGTTATTTTTAGGGAAGAAAATAATGTTCAAAAAGCATACTGTCTTTTCTATGGTTTTGTCTTGTGTCATGGCATGCGGTACCGCTTTTGCCGAGGATAATCAGCAGGAAGAGGAAAAAATCCTGTATGTATACAACTGGAGCGAGTATGTGGCAGACGACACCATAGAAAACTTTGAAAAGGAAACCGGAATTAAAGTTGTATACGATGTATATGATTCTAATGAACTGCTCGAAGCAAAACTGCTTGCAGGTAATTCCGGATATGATGTTGTAGGTCCGGGATCTGATTTTCTTGCTCGTCAGATAAAAGCAAACATATTCAGAAAACTAGACAAAAGTCTGTTCAAAAACTACGGCAACCTTGATCCCGTTCAAATGAAACTTTTGTCAGAACTTGATCCTGACAACAGTTATGCAATCCCGTACCTGGTTGGAACCACAGGCATAGGTTACAATCCTGACAAGATTGCAGAGGCTCTCGGTCCTGATTTCAAGGTTAATTCCTGGGATATTCTCTTCAAAAAGGAAAATATCAGCAAACTGCAGCAATGCGGTGTCGCCGTGCTCAACGCTCCTACTGAAATAATCGGTACAGCTCTGCACTACCTGGGTCTTCCGGAAAACAGCACCAATCCAAATGATTATAAGAAAGCCGCCGCCAAGCTTATGGAGATGCGTCCGTTCATACGCTATTTCCATTCATCACAGTTTATAACAGATCTGGCTACCGGTGAAATCTGCATTGCAATCGGATGGAGCGGAGATATTCTCCAGGGTGCAGATCGTGCAAAAGAAGCTAATAACGGAATAAACGTCAAGTACGTGGTACCGGATGAGGGCGGTCTGATATACTACGACATGCTTGCCATTCCTTCAGACGCAAAGCATCCTAAAAACGCTCATCTGTTTCTTGACTATATGATGCGTCCGGATGTCATGTCAAAGCTTTCAACATTCACCCACAATGCCGTGGCTGTTGTGCCGGCCATACCTCTTGTTGCACCTGAGGTCAGAGACGATCCTAACGTCTATATACCAGCCGATAAAATGGCAAACAAAATGTTTGTAAACAAGGTTCTGCCGACGGAAATCAACAAACTTGTAACAAAATTGTGGACACGAATAAAGCAGGGCAAGTAACTGACGCTTTTAACACCACAGAATCCAACAAGCCGGCTCTTCAGCCGGCTTTTTAACATACTTCAGAATCAGATCTGCTCCTTTCCCGGAAACAATACCCGTAACTGCCCAGAATGAAGTCAATTTCATCATAATTCTGACCGGCTCCAATCAGCCTTCAGATATCGCGTATTTCTCTGCTATTTATCTGTAAAAATCTGTTATGATCTAGCCGTATGACAGAATTTTCGAGAAGTTACACCGGTCGTAACTCTAAAATCAACTGCCAGTCTGAAATTATAACCAAAGGAAACACTCAAAATGAAAAATATAACCAAGGCTGTTTTAACGACTGCTGTCACAGCATCAATATGTGCATTCAATATATCTGCTGCGGCTGCTGATGAAATCCAACCAGGAAGATATGCTCCGACATCTTCAGAGAATGCCAAAATGTTTCATAACAGAGGCTCCTTTACATGTTACGGCAACGGCGCAGCCTACTGTCAGAGTTTTGAAGGCCGTAAATTCACACCGGAAGAGAAGGAACTGATTGAAGGCGGTCCCGTTCTTGCGGATCTGCAGATTATCAAAGATGAGAACACCGGAGAATATTCAGTTGCAGGAAGAGTATTCATTATCAGAAACTGCGAGCTGGCTACCGGCAAAATTGTTGAGAGAGACGGCAAGTACGAATATAATGATACATTCGTAAAGTGCCAGAAGAATGACAACGGATCAATCAGTTGTCCGTTTATTGATCCAATGGATGAAGAAATAAAGGCACCTCATGCTATTTTTACGTTCAGCCAGAACAGTCCGAAAAAAATAGCTGTTGCGGCCAAGGTTGTACCGGAGGCAGCTGAGCTATTCAATTCAGGGTGCTTTGAAATGATCGACGAAAGCATCTATGATTACGAAACAGACGAGGAATACGAGCATACTATGTACCTCAGCGCAAAACTTGATTTTCTTGAAGCTGACGGGGATCTGAATATGAAATGGAAGGCGCTGACCAAGGCGCAGAAAGATAAACTCCTCCCTGCCCAGAGAAAATGGATAAAGGAAAAGGACGAAAAATGCGGTGCAGTAACAATGAAGGGCTCAAAAAAGGAACTTACAGTGATGTATAAATGCCAGGCTGACATGACTCGGGAAAAAGCCACTGAATTATTTGTAGATGAATGATTTGCTCTCAGCTGTAAAATTTCAAACATGATCGCAGACGATTTACGACTGAAGTGTTCTTATTCCGCCCTGTACCAGGGCTGATATCAGCGAAAATTCTATTTTCAACGATCTTAATCGCACGGAATGCCGTTCAACTCAAAGAACGGCTTTTATTCAAAGTAATGCAGACATCCTGTCTCATGTAATATCTGCCAATTTCTCCTGTCTGAACTGTGATAAGCAAGGATCAGGAATAAACAATCCATCTTAATCCCCTGTTTACCGTAAACATTTCAATTCAATAACGGCATAAATGATGCGTAAGCATTCTTGTACTACTCAATACAGGAATTGCTATGCCTATTTTAGTAAACACAAATGTAAGTTCAATTACCAGTCAAAGAAATCTGGCTCGTTCAACGCGACAGCTCGACAGTTCTTATCAGAAACTTTCCTCAGGATTTAGAATCAATTCTGCCCGTGATGATGCTGCAGGTCTGCAGATCAGCGACCGAATGACTGCCCAGATTAACGGACTTACCCAGGCAAACCGCAACTGTATGGATGGAATTTCAATGTTGCAGATAGGTGAAGGTGCCATCGGCAGCATCAGCGATAACCTGCACAGGATCAGAGTTCTGGCCGTTCAGTCAGCCAACGGCACTTACAGCGAAGATGAAAGAACAGCAATGCAGGAGGAAGTGCAAACTCTGTCAGAGGAAATCAACCGTATCGCCTACGAAACATCCTTTGGTGGCAAGAAGATACTCATCGGTGAACATGATTTTAAATTTGACGATGAAAATCCGTCAGATACATACAAAACTCTGAAAGCCACAATGATCTTCCCAAGTGGTGCTGATCATGCCGTTCAGGGTGTAATCGACAAATATCATGAAAGTCAGCATGTCGAACTGCAGGTTGGAGCATATGCAGGTAATCTGTGTGGCATAGATCTGGCACTCAAATACACAGGAAACCTTATCCACTACGATGAAAATGGTGATTTCCAATGCGATTACTCCGCTTATGGAAGCAATGTGACAACCCAGTTGGCTCTGAGTCTGGAAGGTCTTTATCTGGCCGGTTTACCTAATCCTAACCAGAGTTACAACCGCATTGTTGAGGACAGCGAGGCTACTGCCGCTCACACCACTGGCTTTACATACAAAAACAATCAGCTAGCTCTAGATATATCTACTGTGGATGCCTCCGAAAAAGTAATGGAATATGTAGATACCTTTCTCCAAGTTGTTGATGCGAAAAGAGCTGAATATGGTGCTGCAGAAAACAGACTGGAATCTGCCATCAGCAACCAGGAGAATGTCATCGAAAATGTAAGCGACGCAAGAAGCAGGATCAGAGACTGCGATTATGCAAGCGAAGTTGCAAAGCAGACTATGCTTAATATTCTTCAGCAAAGTGCAACAAGCATTCTGACCCAGGCAAATATGAAACCTCAGACAGCTCTTTCACTCCTGCAGAATTAAATTTTCAGAATTTGTTTTCAATTATTCCTGCTTCAAATAACTGGAAACATGCACAGATCCTTCCAAAACACGATTCACGATATTAAACCGCCACTACAACAGATCCTTCGGAAATTCCAGAACAATTTCGGAAAACTGTCAGACATAATAGCCAAAAGGAAAAAGGCACAATCACGAAGATCATGCCTTTCTGTTATTAATTATTAAATCAGAATATTACAGAGTGTTTGCTGAGTGCAGATTCTCGAAAGCAATCTGCAGACGTGCAATCTCAGACTCCTGACCCTTACGCAGCCATGCACGTGGATCGTAGTATTTCTTGTTAGGAGCATCAGGACCTTCAGGATTGCCCAGCTGACCCTGCAGATAATCCTGCTTGGCCTTGTAATACTGCAGAATACCGTCCCAGGTAGCCCACTGAGTATCAGTATCGATATTCATCTTTACAACACCGTAGCTGACCGCATCCTCAATATCCTGAGGAGCAGAACCTGAACCGCCGTGGAATACGAAATTAAGAGGCTTTGAACCTTCTGCAAGACCGAGCTTTTCAGAAACATACTTCTGGGAATCACGAAGAATAGCAGGCTTGAGCTTAACATTGCCAGGCTTGTAAACACCATGAACATTACCGAATGAAGCAGCGATAGTAAAGTTAGGGCTGATCTTAATCAGACGCTCATATGCATAGTAAACATCCTCAGGCTGGGTATACAGAGCTGACTCATCCTTTCCGGAATTATCAACACCGTCCTCTTCACCGCCGGTGCAGCCGAGTTCAAGTTCAAGAGTCATATCAATCTTTGACATGCGCTCAAGATACTGACAGCACAGATCAACATTGTCCTTCAGAGATTCTTCTGAAAGGTCAATCATGTGAGAAGAAAACAGAGGAACACCGTGCTCCTTGTAGTACTTCTCGCCTTCATCAAGAAGACCGTCAATCCAAGGAAGAAGTTTCTTGGCACAGTGGTCGGTGTGAACAATAACAGGAACACCGTAAGCTTCTGCTACATTGCGGGCATGAAGCGCACCGCTGATAGAACCGAGGATCTGAGCCTTCTGTCCTTCAAGCTTGAGACCTTTACCGGCAATGAACTGTGCACCGCCGTTAGAGAACTGAACAATAACAGGAGCTTTTGCCTTGGCTGCTGCTTCGATAACAGCGTTGATGGAATCAGTACCTACGCAGTTAACTGCAGGAATAGCAAAACCGTTTTCCTTGGCTACAGCAAAAACTTTACCGAGATCAGCACCAGCGATAACACCAGGCTTTACGACATCAAGAACTTTAGTCATTTAATCACCATATAAATAAAATTAAAAGGAAGGATCATAATGATCCTTCCACACATTCAATTACTTGCTTTCAGCAGCACGCTTCTCAAGAATTTCAACAGCAGGGAGTTTCTTACCCTCAACGAATTCCATAAATGCACCGCCGCCGGTAGAAATATAGGATACCTGATCCTTGATACCGAACTTGTCGATAGCTGCAAGAGTATCACCACCGCCTGCAATGGTAAATGCTTCAGTCTTGGCAATTGCATCTGCAAGAACCTTGGTGCCGGCTGCAAACTTGTCGTTTTCAAACACACCTACAGGGCCGTTCCAGAGTACAGTCTTCGCATTCATGATCACATCTGCGATAGCCTTTGCTGAATCAGGACCGATATCGAGGATCATATCATCCTCTGCAACATCCTTGACGCTCTTGGTTGCAACACCGGTTGTACCTTCGAAATCCTTCGCTACCACAACATCAGTTGTCGGAGGGATAGAAGTCTTAGCAGCAATTTTCTTTGCTTCATCGATAAGATCCGGCTCATAGAGAGACTTACCGACTTTGTTTCCTTCAGCTGCAACAAAGGTATTCGCAATGCCGCCGCCAACAACAAGCTGATCTGCAATGTCAGCAAGAGTGTTCAGAACGGTAAGCTTGGTTGAAACCTTTGAACCGCCGAGAATTGCAACCATTGGACGGGCAGGATTGTCCATTGCCTTGCCAAGAGCCTCAAGCTCTGCAGCAAGCAGAGGACCGGCACATGCAACAGGAGCAAACTGAGCTGCACCGTAGGTGGTACCCTGTGCACGGTGAGCTGTACCGAAAGCATCCATTACAAACACATCACACAATGCAGCGTACTTTCTGGAAAGAGCCTCGTCGTTCTTCTTTTCACCCTTGTTGAAACGGCAGTTTTCAAGAACAACAAGTTCGTTGGCATTAACCTCAACACCATCAAGATAATCCTTGACAAGACGAACAGGGCAGTCAAGGTGATCTTTCAGATAATCAACTACAGGCTTCAGAGAATATGCTTCATCATACTCACCCTCGTTAGGACGACCAAGATGAGAAGTTACCATAACCTTTGCACCCTTCTCAAGAGCAAGCTTAATGGTTGGAAGAGTAGCAACAATACGAGCATCAGAAGTTACTTTGCCTTCCTTAACAGGTACGTTCAAATCAGCACGGATCAGAACTCGCTTGCCAGCAAGATCAAGATCAGCCATTTTCAAAATTTCAGCCATCTAAAAGACCTCTTTATTTACCAATAATAAACATGAAAAAAAATCATTAATATGTGCACATTATAACAGTTTTACAGTTATTTTGGATCCAAAAAAAAACAGAACAGACAGACCCTCATCTTAAGGAACCGCATATCACCTCATTCCGCTGCAGGCACCGACGATAATCATTATAATAAAAAAAGCCAGTATGAATTTCAGTACAGACATCAGCGTCAGACCATCACCGGTACCGCGGTGAATATTGTATTCCGGTATCACTGTGCCTTCGCTTATTCCCTGACTGATGGAATAGTAGCGTCTGTTGCCTTCTGTTCCAAAAACATAATATCTGTCATTCGGAAGTGACAAGGCAAAGCATCCTGCATACATATCAACTGCAGATTTGAGACTTTGGCGGGAAAAGTTCATTTCATACGGAAGTTTGTAGCAGTTGCAGAACATACGATCCATATACTCAGTTTTTGATGTATCCATATACGGCAGTTCAGCAAGTGAAGAACAGTTCTCAAACATCGAAACTGCTTTGACAAGAGAGGATGTGTTAAACGGAGGGACTGTTGTGATACTGCTGCAGCCGAAAAACATCCTTGACATGTCATTTACCCTGGATGTATCAAAAAGAGGGATGCTCTCAAGACTCCAGCAGCCTTCAAACATACCTGCCAGAGATGTCACAGTATCATCAACAGTGACGTTAAAATCAATTCTGTCTAAATTCTGCACAAGAGCATTAAAGAGAACTACACCGGAATATGAGGAAATTCGTACCCTGCCGTATGAGTTTGCAACATTGAGCAATGCTTCACGGATCCGGTATTCCCTGTCAAGATCACTCGCTCCTCCCTGTTTGAGAACAAGTGTCCTGGTGTTGCGCTGCAGAAGCACACAATCGGAAAACACTGTTTCAATATAATCCTCATCCGAGGATGTAATGCCAAAATCAGAATAGGAGGATTCCCCGGGGTACAGGTACTGATCCTCACTGTCAGAGGATGCAAAAATTTCACTCCGGGAGTGTCCTGACAGAAATGCAGGCAGTGTACCTGAAAAAACTATCCTCCCGCAGCCATTCGCAATGCCTCTTATATCCACAGACGGATGAACATTAAACTCAGGTATTGAAGGAAGTTCTCCGCATTCTGAAAACATGAACCTCATACTTTCAACCTTTGAAGTGTCAAAGTTGGGAACAAACTGAAGGGAGATGCAGTCTTTAAACATTTCTGACATGTCTTTCACATGGGAAGTATCAAATTTAGGCAGACTTACCAGACTTTTACACCCGGAAAACATCCGGGACAAATCGGTAACCTCCGGACTCAGACTGATTGCAAAATCAGGCGTTTTTTCTTCATAATCAGAGAAAAAACGCGGCGGAAGCACATTCAGCCTCAGCATGGCAAATTTTTTTCCCGCCATGGCAGTTCTAACCTGACTTAATGTACAGAGCATACTGTCAACAATGAAAACGCCCTTATTCTTAAGATCTGACACTGAATACATTGCACAAAGATCTTCGTACTTTACATCAAAGCGATTTTTAAAAATCAAATCTGTTATTTTCTGATCAAATTTGCGAAAAACGGAGGCAGCATCCTCAGAATAAAGATATCTGCAATTCACAAGCAGCCGATAGTTCTGCCTTAAAAAATCAAAAATTTCACCGTCTGTATTCTGCGAATTGCTCAAATATTCTGAGAGTGCGGAAAAATTTTCAAAACTCCTGCTCCCTGCAAACCTGTACCTGACAAGTATATCGGGATTGCCATTCCACATGAAAAGGCACAGATTAAGTAATGAAACCAGCCCGTTTGATTCCCCTAGGGATGAAATATACCTGCCGACAAGCCCTAGAATTTCTGACTGCTTCGGATCATCACGGCAATACAGAGTAATAACCTCGTAAAGTTCCTCTGCCGGTTCCCTTGCGGCACGGTCGGCATAACTGACAAAAGCCATCAAAGCAACGGCAAACTCCTGCAGATCCTTATAGCAGGCACTGTGCCAGTACAGTTTTCCGCTTCCTCCGGAAAGTTCAAACAGAAGTCTGAAATATGTCAGATCCGATACTCCCGCTTCCTCGCAATCCATAACATGACAGGCCAGTTCCTGTTCACCTTCCCGCTTTAGAAATTCCGAAAGAAGTCCGCGCCCCACATGTTTCATTCCGTCTTTCCAGTTAAGTCCGAAGGCCTCTATGAGCTCTTCAAGATTATCTATCTCTCTGCGGCTGAACTTATAAGAAGAAGAAAAACGGCAGCGGTCTTTTTCAGTACCGGACTTCTGTTTCTCCAAACTGCCGGCATTCTCACCCGGAACAGGAAGATTTTCCCCGTCAAGCCAGTCTGAAACCTCACTGTAGCCCCAGCGTCTGTTGGGATTTGATTCATCATTGCGATAGGTCAGATCCTTGTAGGTAAGTCCGAGAATCAGCGACTTAAGTTCATACGGAAAATCATCACTGAACGGAATTTTCATCAGCGAAGCCGCGGCGGCCATATCATCCCCGCCCGTCTGACTGAACGGATGAACACCGGTAAAAATCTCATACAGTGTAATACCAAAGGAATAGTAGTCTGAATCCTTCAGATAGGTACCGGAAAAAGTCTCGGGCGCACTGTAGCCAAGGGTCATGCCTGTAGCGGTTCTGATAAGAGACACGTCGCCTGCAAGAACGGAGCTGATGCCGAAATCTATAATTCTTACGGTTTTCTCATCATCTGAAAGCATAAGATTGGACGGTTTGATATCCTTGTGAATGATACCTGATTTATGAAGATCATTAAGCCCCTCATTAATTGACGGGATCACCACACTCTTCAAATAATCAAGAGAGAATGTTCTGCCGCCGAGACTGCCTTTTTTAAAATACGGAAGTACGGTTGCCGTAAGTCCGTCCACGCTACCGTAATCGACAACCGATGCTATATAAGGACTTGATATCTCACTCAACTGACGAAGAACATCTGTTTTTATGGCATCAGCACGACGGTATATCTTTACCGCATATTCACGCCTGTTTTTATCTTCACAGATGTAAAGATCCGCCTCACCGGAAAATACATCCATTCTGCTCCTGATGATGTATTTTCCATCCAGAATTTCTCGATCCGTATAATCAGCCGCATTTGATGAATTCTCTCTATTCACCACTGTAGAACGAGACGTTTTTCCTGAATTGATTTTTGTGGTTTTACTCATAAAACGCCAACTTATTCAAAATTTTCACTACTGAACACATATCCTAACACAAACAAAATCAACTCCTTTAAGTTCATCTAAACAAACAATAAAAAAGGGTTTGCAGATCACCATCCGCAAACCCTCAGCATCTATTCAAAAAAGATGTCAGTAATTACTGCTCTTCTCCTGGCTGCTGTTCAGCCTGCTGCTCTTCCTGAGGAACCGCATTCTGAGGCTCTGCCTGTTCTGCAGCCTCTGACGGAGCGTCATTCACGACACCTGTCTCCTGCTCTGCAGGCTGTACTTCTTCACCTTCAGAAACACCGGCATCAGACTCCTGCGGTGCGGCTGCATGCTCCTGGTACTCTGCTGCTGCGGCATCACCGGCAACTTCTGCAGGTGCTTGCGGCTGATCATCATCAGGAGCGGAGAATTCATCACTGTTCTGAATTTCAGAAAGCTTAGCTCTTGTAACCTCGCCAAACGCATCAGGTCCGTGTTCTTCATACATGGCATCCTTGATGGAAAGTCTTATACGACCCTGACGGTCAATTTCAAGAACCTTGACTCTGACCTGATCACCCACCTTGAGATAATCAGTCACATTCTTCACACGCTCAGGAGTAATCTGAGACTTGTGAACCAGACCGTCCTTGCCAGGAAGAATTGTTACAAAGGCTCCGAATTCAGCAGTTCTGCTTACGGTACCGTCATAAATTCTGCCCACCTCAACATCAGAGGTAAGAGAAACAATCTTTCTGATGGCTTCTTCTGCCTTCATACCGTCGGTAGCCGCAATCTTTACAACACCGTCATCACTGATCTCGATAACCGTTCCTGTCTCTTCCTGCAGTGCTCTGATAGTTGCACCGCCCTTTCCGATAACATCCTTGATCTTTTCAGGATTGATATTAATGGAACGAATGCGCGGAGCATAAAGAGATATGTCATCTCTCGGTTTGTCAATACATTTGTTCATAACACCGAGAATATGCATACGAGCCTCATGAGCCTGCTTCAGCGCAGTCTGCATAATCTCCTTGGTTATACCCTCGATCTTTATGTCCATCTGCAGTGCGGTAACACCTTCACTTGTTCCGGCAACCTTGAAGTCCATATCACCAAGATGATCCTCATCTCCAAGAATATCAGTCAGAACAACGTAACGATCACCTTCCTTGACAAGACCCATCGCAATACCCGCAACCTGAGCCTTAATCGGCACGCCTGCGTCCATAAGTGCAAGTGAAGAACCGCAAACAGAAGCCATGGAGGATGAACCGTTGGACTCTGTAATTTCAGATACTACGCGTACAGTATATGGAAATTCCTCTTCTTTCGGCATAACGGCGGCAATGCCTCTCTTGGCAAGTCTTCCGTGTCCGAGTTCGCGGCGCTTAGGTGAACCGATAAGTCCTATTTCTCCCACGCAATACGGAGGGAAGTTGTAATGAAGAATAAATCTCTCTGTGCGCTCACCGCAGAGTTCATCAACAATCTGGGCATCACGCTCCGTTCCGAGAGTACAGGTGACCATGGCCTGAGTTTCACCGCGGGTAAAAAGAGCCGAACCGTGAACCCTCGGAAGAAGACCGACGCCTGCAGACAACGCTCTTACCATCTCGGTTGTTCTTCCGTCAATACGGTTTTCTCCTGCAAGTATGCGGTCTCTTACGATTCTCTTCTCAAGAGAATGGAAGAGCTCACCTGCATTTTTGGTATTGACATCAGGATTCTCTGCAAGGAACGAATCAATCATTTCCTTCTTCAGCTCAGCAACTTTACCGAGTCTTTCGAGTTTTTCCGTAATGCGGTAGATATCTCCGAGACGTGCCTCCGCAAAATCCTTGACCTTCTGCTTAAGCTCCTCATTGACAGCCGGAGCAACCCAGTCCCACTTAGGTGTATTGACCTCTGCTGCAAATTCATTGATTGCATCAATTACAACCTGCATCTGCTCATGACCGTACATTACGGCATCGAGCATGGTATTTTCAGGAAGAATGCCTGCCTCTGATTCCACCATCAGCACCGCTGGCTTGGTACCTGCAACAACAAGATCAAGTTTACTTGATGCCATTTCGGAACGAAGCGGATTGAGAACAAACTGACCGCCGATAAAACCGACCCTTGCCGCTCCTATAGGACCGTTGAAAGGTATGCCTGAAATGGCAAGTGCAGCTGATGTTCCGATCATCGAAATAATGTCTGTCGGAATTTCCGGATTTGCGGAAACAACCGTTACCACAACCTGAACATCATGAGTAAAGCCATCAGGAAACAAAGGACGGATCGGACGATCAATAAGACGGGCAATTAATGTCTCACCTTCACTCGGGCGACCTTCGCGCTTGAAGTATCCTCCAGGGAAACGGCCTGCCGCATATGCTCTTTCCTGGTAGTTAACAGTAAGCGGGAAGAAATCACGTTCTTCATCAGGCTCATCCTTGACACCGACAACTGTTACAAAAACCGAGGTATCATCCATGCTTGCCATAACGGCGGCATTAGCCTGCTTTCCAATTACACCTGTCTCTAGAGTTACGGTATGCTGACCGTATTTAAATTTTTTTACCTTAGGATCCACTTTAAAAATTCCTTCATATTCTTTATACACATTAAAACAAGGTAATTATAGATGAAATTAAAAGCAACGGGAAATGCAAAGAAAGAAAAATCATGAGATTTTCTCAAAACAATGAGGAAAGTCAAAATCAAGAGAAAAAAAGATTCGGTCAATGAATCATGTTTACAGGATGATTCGTGCCGGAATTTACTGAAAGCGGCATATATCGTTCATTTTTTTCCAGGAAGAAATTCTTCAATTAATACACATCTGTTCCCTTCAGCCGGTTACTTCAAACTGCCGGATCCTGTTCACCCGGTATACCGTGCATGTTTTATATCAGACTAAAATCAAAAACTGACATCTTATAATTCTTTGAATTCATTATAATTTCAGAATATAAATCTGCTTCAGTCAAGATAGATATCAGGGAGAGTTTAGGGAACAAAAACATCACCGGTCCGTGTTAACAGTATCTGCCAAACCTCAGTCTCCGTGAACACAAAAAAAACCGGAACATAATGTTCCGGCAATGTTCGTAAAAAATAATAGGAGACTAGATGCAAACCTTCTTACTTACGTAAACCGAGTCTGCGAACTAGATTAGCATATCTTTCTTCATTCTTGTCGCGAAGATAATTAAGAAGAGCACGACGCTGAGAAACAAGATGCAACAAACCGCGACGGCTTGCATGATCCTTCTTGTTCACCTCAAAATGAGACTGAAGATCATTAATTCTGGCAGTAAGGAGAGCTACCTGAACCTCAGTAGAACCTGTATCCTTCTCATCGCGACCATATTCCTTAATGATAGCTACACGCTGTTCATTAGTTAGTGACATTTTATACTCCAAAAAAAATTACAGATACACCGATGACCAATCACCAATTCAGCCACCGGAAACTAAAATATGCTACTTCAGAACCAAAAACTGGTCGATTTTTTCACATTGACACTCCCGCAAAAAATTCGCGGGATTCCTGCTTCATAGATCACTGCACAGCGAACTTCCGCTTGCACGATCTCCAGGAGAATTGTCTGCTCCTGTTTTTCAGCACGGCTTAAATTTCCGTATGCCCCACGGTATCTGTCAGTTCAGAAAACCGACGGACGCATACTATCATATTTGTGAATGTTAGTCTATGCTTTATCGATATGCACCCGAAAGGAGACTGTCAAACCGCCGATTTTCCCGCACGCACGGGTTATAAATATTTGATTAAAGAAGCAAAGATCTCCGCATCAAACCAGAATGTCTCGTCCCGGCAGAAGAGAGAGCACCTCTGCACTTCTTACCAGTTTCCTAGGTTTGAGAATACCGCTCTCGATATCAGCTACACCCAGAAAAAAACAGTGCTCTTTGTCATACAGTCTGACATGCCGGTCGGCGCCGGCGGCGTCTGACACAGATACAGCCTGACCGTTAAGAATCTTAAACAGACTCCCGGCATCGACAATATATTTTTCAAAATCAGATACAGCACTGTCCATCGGAAGAAGAAGTTCATCAAGTTCATCTCTGTGACCCTCGGATGATTCGAGACTCTCGCTTAGTAAGCTGTTGAGATCATCCAGTGTAACCATTTTTGACGGATCGTAGGATGCAACCCCGCTTCTATGAAGCCTGATCACATGAGCACCGCAGCCGAGCATTTCCCCAAGATCATCAATAATGGTTCTGATGTATGTACCCTTGGAACAGCTGACGGACAGAGACAGCTCATCATTAACATAAGACAGGATCTTTATGTCATATATCTTTATCGGACGTGCTTCACGTGGAACTTCAATGCCCTTTCTGGCATATTCATAAAGAGGACGGCCCATATACTTCAATGCGGAAAACATGGACGGGACCTGCATTATGTCGCCGAGGAAATGCTTAACCGCATCTTCAATATCAGCCCGGGTCGATTTATTAGTCCTGACAGAAATCACCTGTCCGTCGGCATCGGACGTATCAGTTCTGACTCCGAGTTTTGCTGTTACCTCATAACTTTTGTCAGAATCTAAAAGAAGCTGGGAAAACTTCGTGGCCTCACCGAGACAAATCGGAAGCATTCCCGTGGCAAGGGGATCAAGAGCTCCCGTGTGACCTGCTTTGTTAGCATTGAAAATCTGCTTTACGCGCTGCAAAGCAAAACTTGATGTCATTCCTGCAGATTTATTTAAAAGCAGGATACCGTCAATATCTCTGCCATGTGCCCGCCTGTGACGAGACATATATTTTATCACTCCCCGCTGTGTTCTTCGTTCAGTTTCTGATCACGTCTTATGGTCTCGCTAATCAGACCGGACAGTTTCATACCGCTGACCAGTGTTGAATCATAGTGAAAACTGATATGCGGAACCGCCCTCAGTTTCATTCTGGAACCGATCATGGTTCTGAAAAAACCGGATGCGCCATTCAGAACCTTTACAGCCTCATTCACATGAGTGTCATCAACTCCAAGAAATGTTACAAACACCTTGGCATACATAAGATCACCGGATAGATCTACTCCTGAAACAGTTACAAGACCTACTCTTGGATCTTTAAATTCGCGCTGGAGCAGCACCGCTATTTCCTTCTGCATCTGCTCCGCGACACGCCTTGCTCTGCTGAATACTCTAGGCATTTTTTCTGATATCCTCCGGTTCAGAGCTTGCGGGCAAGTTCTACAACCTCATACACTTCGATCTGATCGCCGACCTGTACGTCATTGTAGTTTTTAACACCGATACCGCACTCGAAACCGTTCTTAACTTCAGTGACATCATCCTTGAAACGTCTGAGAGACTCAAGCTGGCCTTCGTAAATAACAACATTATCACGAAGAACACGGATCGGATTAAGTCTCTTCACAGAACCTTCAATAACCATGCATCCGGCAATTGCACCAAACTTAGGTGAACGGAAGACCTCACGCACCTGGGCGATACCGACAATCTCCTGCTTGAATTCAGGTTTAAGCATACCGGTCATGGCTGCCTTGACTTCATCAATCAAGTCGTAGATTACAGAGTAGTATCTGATTTCCACAGAATTCGTCTCGGCCAGTTTTCTTGCCGAAGCGTCAGCACGGACATTAAAGCCGAGAATAATTGCATTAGCCTCATCACCCGTCATGGCAAGGTTGACATCGTTTTCTGAAATTCCGCCGACACCGGAGGAAAGAACGTTAACCTTAACCTCGTCGGTTGAAAGTTTTTCAAGAGACTCAACAATAGCCTCCTTGGAACCCTGGACATCAGCCTTGATGATAACCGAGAACTTCTTGGTATCCGAAGATTCACGGTTGAAGAGTTCCTCAAGAGATGTTGTCTTCTTGAGTTTGATGGTTTTAATCTTCTCCTGACGAAGCAGAGCAACCTCACGGGCACGCTTTTCATCCTTGACGGCTATAGCCTCGTCACCGGCTGCAGGAACACCGGACAAACCGATGAGCTCTACAGGCATTGACGGACCGGCCTCATCGACAGAGTGTCCGAGTTCATTGCGCATTGCTCTTACGCGGCCGTATTCCATACCGCAAAGAACGTTATCACCCTTATGCAGAGTACCGGTCTGGACCAGAATCGTAGCGACAGGACCGCGGCCCTTGTCAAGTCTTGACTCAATGACCGTACCAGTTGCATAACCGGCAACAGGAGCCTTAAGCTCAAGAACCTCCGCCTGAAGCAGCACTGCATCAAGAAGATCATCAATGCCGATACCGGTCTTTGCAGAAACCTTTACAAACTGAGTATCACCGCCCCATTCTTCGGAAACTACATTGTAACGGCTCAGTTCATTCATTACGCGATCCGGATCCGCCTCTGGCTTATCAATTTTGTTAATAGCCACGACTATAGGCACATTTGCAGCACGTGCATGCTTGATAGCCTCTTCCGTCTGAGGCATTACACCGTCATCAGCAGCAACAACAAGAATTACAATATCAGTGGTCTTTGCTCCGCGGGCGCGCATTGCGGTAAATGCAGCATGACCCGGAGTATCAAGGAATGTAATGATACCCTTGTCGGTTTCGACATGATATGCACCGATATGCTGAGTAATTCCTCCCGCCTCGCCGGATGCAACCTTTGTCTTTCTGATATAGTCAAGCAGAGATGTCTTACCGTGATCAACGTGACCCATAATGGTAACAACCGGAGGTCTTGAAACCAGTTCAGCCTCGGTATCATGAATTTCATTGAGAACTGCCTCTTCAATTTCATTCTCTTTCTTGACAGTCACCTTGTGTCCCATTTCCTCGGCAACAACCTGGGCAGTCTCGATTTCAAGGTACTGGTTGATTGTAACCATTTCACCAAGTTTCATAAGAACCTTGATAACCTCAACAGCCTTCACAGCCATCTTCTGAGCAAGATCACTGACTGTTATAGGACCGTTCAGAACAATGTCACGGGTAACAGGAGCAACAGGCTTGTTGAAACCGTGCTGATTCTGGGACTGATTAAATTTGCTGTTCTTCTGGTGCTTTCCGCCTCGCGAGAATTTGCTCTTGGAGGAACCGCCAAAACGCTCATCACGTTCTTCTTCATCACGGCCGTTTGTTGTTCTTCCCTTTCTGGAAACAGAAGAACCTTTACGGCGGCTCTTATTTTCCTCTTCGCGATCAAGCTCCTCTTCGGCCTCTTTAACGTATTTTGAGGCACCGGAATCATAGTCATCATTCTGCTGACTTGCCCGCTCCTTTTCCTCAAGCTCCCAGCGGGCCTGATTTTCTTCAGCGATTCTGCGGGCCTCTTCAGATTCCTCATCAGCCTTCTTACGGGCAATCTCCTCCTGCTGCTGCATGATCGCCATGGATTCACTTCTGGATTTCTCCTCGGCTTCCTTCTTCTTGCGGCGCTCTTCCTGCTGCTCCGGAGTCAGGAGTTTTTCCTTTTTCTTGGCCTCAGCCTCTGCTTCCTTCTTCTTGCGGCGCTCATCTTCGGCCTTGCGGCGATTTTCCGCCTCAAGCAGCTGAGCCTTCTCACGCTTTTCGTTTTCAATCTTCATCTGGGCGAGTTCTTCACTCGTAGGTCCCTGCGGCTTGATAACTCTCTTCTTTTTATGGATTTCGGGGCCGCCGTTAACGCCTGTGCGCTTTTTCGCAACCTCGTTTTTTGACTTTCTGCTACCGCTGAGCGAAAGTGTCAAAGGTTTCTTTTCTTCTTCTGCCATAACTTATATATTTCCTCAATTCTAAGCCGACTAGTCAAACCAATGACAATCCTGACGAGCTGCCATAATCAGCTTGCTTGCCCTGTCCTTTGTCATACCGTCTATATCAAGAAGTTCATCGACAGACATTTCCGCCAGTTCCTCCTTGGTACAAATATTCTTGCCTGCAAACAAAGCGGCAAGAGATGTATCAACGCCTTCCAGCGTCATAAGTTCCTTGGCTTTTTCAGCATTTGCCTTGATTGCATCCTTGGCATACTGCTGAAGGGCATCGGCTATTTCATCATCCAGTCCGTCAATGGAAGTCAGTTCCGACTTATCTACATAAGCAATAGTCTCCAGTGACTCAAAACCCTCTTCAACAAGAACAGAAGCAAATTCCTCATCAATGTTCAAAACATCCATGAACTGCTTGATAATCTCGCTGCTTCGGCCGGACATTTTCTGATCATATTCATCAACATCATATACGTTAATCGTCCATCCGGTAAGCTTTGATGCAAGACGGACATTAGCACCGTTCTTACCTATTGCCTGAGGTTTGTTGTCGGCAAAAACAGCCAGATCCATGGAATGAGTCTCTTCATTGATTGACACCTTCTCCACCTTGGCCGGAGACATGGCATTAATCACAAAGGTTACAGGCTCCGGATCCCATAGAACAATATCCAGTTTCTCACCGTTTAGTTCCTCAAGAATCGCATTGATTCTGGTCTGGCGCATACCTACACATGCTCCAACCGGATCAATTCTCTTGTCCTTGGAAACAACAGCAATCTTTGAACGGTTTCCAGGATCTCTTGCTGCAGATTTAATTTCAACAACTCCGTCAGCTATTTCTGGAACCTCGCATTTAACGAGTTCTATCAAAAACTGATTTGTGGTACGGCTCAGACAAAGCTGACTTGACTTGCCGTCAGAAATAGGGAGAAGAACGGCACGCACCCGCTGATTCATGGAAAAATTTTCATTCTTAAGCCAGTTTTCACGTGTCAGAACAGCCTCAGCATTGTTACCGTGCTGGCGGGATCCTAAATCAAGGATCACTGAATCACGGTTCTTCTTCTTCACAGTGCCCTGTATGATTTTTCCTACCAAACCCTTGTACGAATCAATCACGCGCTCCTTTTCGGCATCACGGATCTTCTGCACTATCACATTTTTGGCGGTCTGCGCGGCAACACGTCCGAATCCGGCGCGCTGAGCTTTCGCCTCATCCACATCTATTTCCTCTTCAACCGTATCACCGATTTTTGCGGAAGGATTATCCAGAAGTACTGCAGAGAGGGTTATCTGTGTCATCGGTTTGGTCAGTTCATTGTCACCGACAACCTCCCACATACGGTATACCTTGTATTCGCAGCTCTTTGGATTAATGGAAACTCTCACATTTATATCATTTTTATCGAGACAGTGCTTAACTGCAACGGCCAATGCATATTCTAATGCCTCAAAAACCTTTTCCTTGCTTAAACCTTTTTCATTAGAAACAGATTCAACAACGTCGGCTATTTGCTTACTATCCATCTGATCTTCTCCTTCACATCAAAAAACTGGTACCAAACGGGCTTTCTTCACGTTGGAATAGAGAACTTCCAGAGATGTCTCTCCCTTAAGTTTGAAAGTAAGAACGGTATCGGCTACCGATTCCAGACATCCCTTAAACTTTCGACAATTATCCACAGGCATATTAAGTTCAACATTCATATCACATCCGATGAACTGTTTCATCTGATCCAGGGTAAATATCAAACGATCCATGCCGGGAGACGAAACCTCCAAATCATAGGCATATGTAATCACATCCTCGACGTCAAGCACCGCACTCACCTGCCTGCTGACATCTGAACAGTCGTCTATAGTTATACCGTCTTCCTTATCAATATATACAACAAGAGTTGAGTGTCTGCCCTGATGACGGAACTCTATGCCCCACAGTTCAAAACCCATGCCCTCAACGGTAGGTCTCAAAATATCTGCAAGTTTATCGTTTATATTAGCCAAAAAAACCTCGGATAATCACCTAAAAAAACAAAAAAAGCCGACGACTACAAATCGCGGCTATCAAACCAATACCGATTTGGATCAGAAATAATTCTGACTGCGGAACAGACAACCGCTTATTTATCAAAGACGGATCATGACAGTCTCCGTCGCTGCAGATCCGCACTGAGTCATAAAATCAACACGCAGATCCCGGCCTGTTTTAAACCGCAAAGGAAATAATCACATACTGCGGTTAACACAGTGCTCACAAAAAGCACACTTTCAAATTTTTGATAATTATATAATCCTATCCTTAATATGACAACAAAAAAAGAACATGATCAGAAGCCGTCTGACGCAGGGAACAATCTCATCGTTATCTGTTTCATCCTGCAAAAAAAAATAGACATCTGATTCCTGTCAAACAATTTAAATAGAGTAAAAAAACATCATGCTGATTAGAATTTCACTTCATCTCAAACATTTTAACTATTTTTTGAACAGTCAGTAAAAAATTAAATAAATACTTGTTGTAATTGAAAAGTTAATTGCTATAATAGTCACGTCTTCAAGAGAAGACATCAAAAAAAGTTTAAAACTCTTAAACTACTTAATGCCTGGTTGGTGGAATTGGTAGACACGTAACCTTGAGGTGGTTATGCCCGTAGGGTGTGAGGGTTCGAGTCCCTCATCAGGCACCATTCATTTAAAAAGTCTTTTAATTTAATCCCTTTTATAATTCTTTCAGTTTTTTTCTAGCTGTTTTTAATGCCCTTACCGGCATTGCAGTAATCATTCTTATTTCCCGAGTAAAAAGTTTTCTAATTTTAGATTTAAAACAGCCTCGCGACTGAAAAACACAGGAATTCGGTTTCCTGTATTAAAGTCACTCTACTCTTCTCCAATAATCTATTCCTGCTGTTAAACGATCGTAAAAGTTGACCACCTATAAATTATGAAACTAATAGATAATGGAGTGGCCATGCAAAGATCTAAAAAAAACATAAAATGTCGGAATATCTTATAAAAGAAAATAGGTATTACAGAATGATTTATTCCAAACAGACAGAACTCATCGACATGGAATAATTATTTCAGAGCTGAGGATGTGTCTCGCTGCTGTCATATCATTCTCTAACGATTGATTTCACGGTTTTATCTGATCGTGCCGTAAAACCACGTCCTTTAGGACGTAGATAAGGTATAAAATCAGATATAGATTTCTTGCTGACAGTGACAGACTTCGGCTTTCTCAATGACGGCAAATCAGGCCGGTACATAGCAGTGCCTGTGAAGTGACCGGTATTGCCGGTCAGCAGTACGAACACACCGGGAGTAGTATACTGATTGCTGCGGGAACAGGTAGAAATCCCCTGCCTTTAGGCATAGAAGGATATCAAGGGTATAAACAAAGTTTCCTATGAAACGCAGTTTATCTGCCGGAGAGAACACTCCGAGCCGGAATTCAATGGTCTGGTCAACGTCATTCCTGCTTGAATCTGGAAAGATCCTTAAAAACTACTGAATAACATTATTGCTTACTTAGAATACGTATTGATCAGATATTTCAAATTGATCTACAAAGATCCTAAAAAATGCAGTGAGATAAAAGGAATTGAATAAAATAGAAAATTACTGATGAGTAAAGATAAATGATGTGGTGCCTGGCCAGGGACTCGAACCCTGACGCCTTACGGTACAGCGACCTGAACACTGCGTGTCTACCAATTTCACCAGCCAGGCATCAGTGCAAGCTCAATGACTTACGGGAGTTATTCTACACTATTATTAATATTATTCAAGAAAACTTTTTAATAAAATCACTGTATTGTCACCGTTCGATTATTTAACATACAGTTCTTTATCTGTATCAAATCTTCAGCAAAAGATTTAAAAAAGTCTATAAAGTAATAATAATGAAGCTCCTTCAACTTTCCATATCTTGATAAAAAGGCTCTGTTATGGAATAGTGTTGATCCTGAAATCAACATAATAAATAAAAAGTTATCATGGCAGAAAATTTTACTTTTTAAGTTCAAAAACATAAATACTTTATCCATAGTGCTAATGTAGTCACTGTTTTAGTAAATTACGACTATCGGTTTTCAAATTGGTCAGATCTTCAAATTTACCTTCACTTGCCATGATGCACACCTGTCAAGAATCTGTCTTACTGTTTTAGAAAGTTTTTCCAGCTGTCCGCTTTTTTTCTTTGTATATATGCGGATTTTGGTTTAAGCAGAGACATTCTGCTCTCTGATCCAGGGGTAACTCATATCTGCTCCCTAAATCTATCCTGGTAGGAAGTATCACACTTGTTCAATCCGTCAGACTTCCTATCCGTTTTTCGGGATCTGGTTATTTCCCTCAATAATTCAAGGGGAGAAAGTTTAATTAAGCCGGCAAGAATACCGGACTCTCACGTCTTTTAACTACACCATCTACCCAGTAGAAATCACCAAATTCAATTGAGCCGGCAAGAATACCGGACTCTCACCTGGTACACGATAGCAAGTCTATATAACATCAATGGCATCGGGATTCAATTGA
>JAEEGJ010003973.1_pt1 | contig 52539 bp, 44 predicted proteins | sample 8958761 | NCBI WGS metagenome assembly JAEEGJ01 (sample SAMN16246546, study PRJNA631951) | gut metagenome | biome: gut microbiome; feature: rumen; material: RS-attached | host: Bos | place: Iran: Karaj | collected 2018-10
TTGCAGCTCTCTGGTTCCATCTTTCACACGGATTCTGGAGCATGTTCCAGACTGTAGGTTGGAGTGGCAGCAAATGGCAGCGCCGCTGGCAGGTTATCGGTAACATCTATGTTACCCTGGTAATCCTTGGTTTCCTGAGCGTGGTTTATTTCTACTTCTTCAAGAGCCTTTGTTAAACCGTAAAAGTATTTGAATATGGCTACTATAGATTCAAAAATTCCCGAAGGCCCGTTGGCTGAAAAATGGTCCAACTATAAGGCTCATCAGAAACTCGTCAACCCCGCCAATAAGCGTAAGCTTGACATCATCGTTGTAGGTTCAGGTCTGGCAGGCGCATCTGCAGCCGCCACACTTGGTGACCTCGGCTTCAAGGTAAAGTGCTTCTGCATCCAGGATTCACCCCGTCGTGCACACTCAATCGCCGCACAGGGTGGTATCAACGCCGCCAAGAACTACCAGAACGACGGTGACTCTGTATATCGTCTTTTCTACGATACCATCAAGGGCGGTGACTACCGTTCACGTGAGGCCAACGTTTACCGTCTGGCTGAGGTATCAAACAATATCATTGACCAGTGCGTTGCACAGGGTGTTCCCTTTGCCCGTGAGTACGGCGGCACACTTGCCAACCGTTCATTCGGTGGCGCACAGGTATCGCGTACATTCTACGCCCGCGGTCAAACCGGTCAGCAGCTGCTTTTGGGTGCCTACTCTGCTCTGAGCTATCAGGTTCAGCAGGGTAACGTTGAGCTGTTTACCCGCTGCGAGATGCTTGATTTGGTTATGATCAAGGATGAAGAGGGTAAGGAGCGTGCACGCGGTATCATCTACCGTGACCTGGTTACCGGTGAGATCAAGCGTTGCTCAGCCCACGCCGTTGTTATCGGCACAGGCGGTTACGGAAACACCTATTTCCTCAGCACCAACGCTATGGGAAGTAACGGTTCAGCCGCTATGCAGTGCTACCGCAAGGGTGCATGGTTTGCCAACCCTGCTTTCGCTCAGATCCACCCCACCTGTATCCCCGTACACGGTGACAAGCAGTCCAAACTGACACTGATGTCAGAGTCTCTGCGTAACGACGGACGTATCTGGGTTCCCAAGAAACTTGAGGATGCCAAGAAATTGCAGGCTGGTGAGCTCAATCCTAACGATATACCCGATGAGGACCGCGACTTCTATCTGGAGCGCCGCTATCCCGCATTCGGTAACCTGGTACCGCGTGACGTTGCTTCACGTGCCGCCAAGGAGCGTTGCGACAAGGGCTACGGTGTAAACAACACCGGTCTGGCCGTATTCCTGGATTTCAAGTACGCTATCCAGCGTCTGGGCAAGCAGGCTGTTGCCGACAAGTATGGTAACCTGTTTGATATGTATGAGGAGATTACCGATGTAAATCCGTATGAGAACCCCATGATGATATTCCCCGCCATCCACTACACAATGGGCGGTATCTGGGTTGACTACGAGTTGCAGACCTCTATCCCCGGTCTGTTTGCCATCGGTGAGTGCAACTTCTCAGACCACGGAGCCAACCGTCTTGGTGCTTCTGCTCTTATGCAGGGTCTTGCCGACGGTTACTTTGTACTCCCCTACACTATCCAGAACTATCTGGCCGACCAGATCCAGGTTCCGCGCTTCAGCACAGACCTGCCTGAGTTCGATGCAGCCGAGAAGGCCGTAAAGGAGAAGATCGCCAAGATCATGAGCATTAACGGAAAGCGTTCCGTTGATTCTATCCATAAGGAACTTGGCCACATCATGTGGGAGTATGTAGGTATGGGACGTACCAAGGAGTCTCTTGAGACCGCTCTCAAGAAACTGGACGAGGTAGAGAAGACCTTCTGGTCAGACCTCCGTGTTCCGGGTGATGCCCAGACACTTAACGTTGAGTTGGAAAAAGCTCTGCGCCTGCTTGACTTCATCGAGATTGGCAAGCTGATGGCTTATGACGGTCTTAACCGTGAGGAGTCATGCGGCGGTCACTTCCGCGAGGAGCATCAGACACCTGAGGGCGAGGCTCTGCGTCATGACGACAAGTTCTCATACGTAGCCTGCTGGAACTATCAGGGTGAGGGCAAGGCACCTGAGCTGCTCAAGGAGCCTCTCAACTATGAGTATATCAAGGTTCAGACACGTAATTACAAGAACTGATAAAAAGCATCACTATGGAAAAGAATATAAGCTTCAAACTGAAAGTATGGCGCCAGAGAGGTCCTAAGGAGAAGGGCCAGTTCAAGGTGTATGAAATGAAGGATATCCCCACCGATACCTCATTCCTTGAGATGCTTGACATTCTGAACGAGCAGCTCATCAAAGCCGGTGAGGAACCAGTGGTATTTGACCATGACTGCCGCGAGGGTATCTGCGGTATGTGCTCACTCTACATTAACGGTCATCCGCACGGACCAGCCACAGGTGCTACCACCTGCCAGCTCTACATGCGCCGTTTCAAGGATGGTGAGACCATTACCGTTGAGCCTTGGCGTTCAGCCGGTTTTCCGGTAATCCGTGACCTTATGGTTGACCGCCGTGCATATGATAAGATTATGCAGGCCGGTGGTTACGTTTCAATCAACACCGGTGGTGTTCCCGATGCCAACGCAATCCCCATTCCAAAAGAGAAGGCCGACCTGGCTATGGACGCTGCATCATGCATCGGTTGCGGTGCCTGCGTAGCAGCCTGCAAGAACGGTTCAGCTATGCTGTTTGTGAGTGCTAAGGTTAGCCAGCTGGCTCTCCTGCCTCAGGGTAAGGTAGAGGCCGAGCGCAGAGCCAAGGCAATGTTGTCCAAGATGGATGAGCTGGGATTCGGCAACTGCACCAACACCCGTGCCTGCGAGGCCGAGTGCCCCAAGTGCATAAGCATCAGCAATATTGCCCGCCTGAACCGCGAGTTCATCGTGGCCAAGCTGAAAGACTGATTAGTCCGGTAATAAATGAAACCGTGGTGAAAAAATACCTTTTCACCACGGTTTTTCTATGTCATTCAACGTTTAGTTTGCGATAGTCTTTAGTACAGATCTCGTAACAGAGTTTAAGCCAGACCAGAACGACTGGTAGAGCTTTGAGCCCATAGGGTCTTATCCATTGCTCGCGTATGAACCTTGGCATGAAATCCGAGTGTGCCATGGTGCAGAAGATGAATACATAGACCATCAGCGCAATATCCCACTTGGAACGTTTCCACGGAGCTGCGGTGTACCAGATAACGACACCGGTAACAGCAATGATATAGCCACTGTTCTCAGAACCGGTAGAAAACAACACTACAAACATGAGCACGGAAGCTAGAATGGTTTGCCGGAAAGCCTCGTTGTGGTACTGGCTGATTCTGAGATAAGGCAAGGCAAAGGCAAACAGACCGGGAATAATTATCAAAAGGTCTGAATAAGTGGCACAGCCAGAGATCTTACGCACAAGTCCTAAGAGAGAAATATTTGTGCCTTGGCTGAACATATTGTCAGTATTCTTTTCCACAAGAGACATATACCAGTCCTGATATTGTCCTATAATATATTCCGGACTGGAAATGACCATAGGTGCCACGAACATAATGACAGCCCAGAACAAAAGACTGAGAATGAACTTGCCCTTATGGCGTGAGAAGAAAAAGAATGCAAGACCCACAATGCCGTATAGCTTTATGAACGTACCAAGCATTATTACAAGGGCGGCCCAGAAATCCTTCTCCCTGTCTATAAAGAAATAGCTAAGCAATATAATAGCGGTAATGGCTATATTGAACTGCTGCATCTGTACTCCGTTGAGCAACTCATGGGCACAGAACCAATAGATAAACACCTGCTGATAGCGTGTGAATACATTGTAACGAATTGAAAAGTAGAGTAGCAGCGTAAGGGCCACAAGCCATAAAAGCATTCCTATCCAGGTGGGAAGTACAGCAAAGGGTGCTATCACCAGCGAGAACACCGGGCCATAGTGATTCGTGTCGAAGTACTCGGCCGGATATTGAATGTAAAGGGGTAGCTGATGAAAAACATGCCAGAAAACATATTTGAATATTAGGAAGTTATTTTCATGTCCATGCCCATAGCGGGTCATGCCTGTCACGGCTATGATCATCCACAACCAGAACAGGGTTTGTGGATCAGTAAGAATACGTTTCAGTTTCTCTTTCATACTGTTTTCTTGTCTTAGCTCCGGAAAAACATAAAGAAATGAGGTGTACAAATAGTTATTGATTTGTGCACCTCATTAAATATCAGTTTGTTATAGGCGTCTCCACTTTAATACTCATCCTCGTTAAAAAAGAAATCCTCCTTACTTGGGTAGTCGGGCCAGATATCCTCTATGCTTTCATAAATATCACCCTCATCTTCTATCTCCTGTAGATTCTCTATTACCTCAAGAGGGGCTCCTGAACGGACGGCGTAATCAATCAACTCATCCTTGGTTGCGGGCCAGGGTGCATCTTCAAGTTTTGATGCCAGTTCCAATGTCCAATACATATCTGTAGTGTTTTAAAGGTTTACTCTTATAGGGGTGCAAAAGTATAAAAAAATATGGATTGCAAAAGTTCTACCATATTTTTTCATCAACACCTGCAAAAAAGTTAATGCGGCGTGCCAAGACAAACAGATAATCCGACAGTCGGTTTATGTACTGGAGTAGTTCTGAGGGCGCTTTTGCATCATCGGGGAGAGCCAGTATAAGACGTTCTGCACGGCGGCAGACTGTGCGGGCCACATGGGCGTATGATGCGGCTTGGGTGCCGCCCGGCAAGATGAATGAGCGTTGCTGGGGAAGCCCTTCCGTGAGAGCATCTATCATCTTCTCCATACGTTCCACATCGGTGGCCGTTACCTTGCAGCTGTCAGGCAGTTGGAATGAAGTGGTGTCAGTGGCCAGGCAGCCTCCTATGTTGAACAGTTTTTGCTGGATCCACCGTATGTTTTCCTCACTTTCGGCCTTACCTTCCATAACGGATAGCATCAGGCCTATGAATGAGTTCAACTCATCAATTGTTCCATACGCATCCAGACGGGGATGGGTCTTGCTCACGCGCTCGCCTCCCACCAGACTGGTGGTGCCTTTGTCTCCTGTACGGGTATAAATCTTGCTCATAACACGTAGTGTTGTTTGGTCATCTTTGGATCAAAAAACAGTAGTCCTACCTTTTTCAACTGGAAGGTAACGCCTATTTTCTCATTGTCTATCAAATCTTTCCACCACTCTTTTTTCTGTTTTTTCCCCAAGTCTTCCAACACTATCACGGTGTCAGGCCCGGCATAAGGGATGAGTGTCTCCGTAATCTCCCTCCAAAGTGATGTGTGAGCCACATGGACGAATTGCGGAACTTCGCCGCTTTCAAGCATTTTTTTTAGGGTCTCAAGTATATCGGCCGTGATATATTCTATGTTAGGAAATATCTTAAGGTTGCGTCGGACTTCATTCTGAGCTGAATGGGGAGCATCAACCGTAACTACTCTGGAATTTTTTGATACAGATGCAAGATATCCGGTGCTTACTCCGGCTCCTGTACCCAGTTCAAGAATGAACCTGGGGTTAAAACGGTTGACAAGGCGGAACAGCAACTCGTCACGGCTCTGTGGATATTGGGGCAGGTACTGCGGGGATTTTTCCCAGAACGGGTACAGGTCCTCGTATGCATAGTAGGGATGGCGTTCGTTTATGACATTATCTATAAGGTCATAAGCCCATGGGGAGTGAACTCCGAATCCGCGATTGGTCAGAAAACGGTTGTCTCTCAGTTTCATGTCTTGCGGGAGTGTGCTCGAAGCGGGACTCGAACCCGCACAGCCGGTAAAGGCCAAGGGATTTTAAGTCCCTCGTGTCTACCATTCCACCATTCGAGCGGTTTTGGTATTACATTTCTTTTGGGCGTATGCTTCCTTTCCTTTCAGTCATGATGGAACCCCATCACTCCTTCAACTGTGGGAAACCTGATGCGGGGACAAAAGTACGTGGTTTGGAGCGATTCGCCAAAAATTCAAGAAAAAAAGGTGTGATAAATTTATTAAATAACAAAATACATTACATTTGTGGGCGTTTAGGATAATAGGGAATTATCTTGTTAATTAAACCAATATCAAACAACTATTATGAAGAAACTTTTGTTTTTGGCCGGTATCCTGACCTTGATGGCCAGCTGCCAGAGCAACACTGAGAAACTGAGCCCCGTACTTAGTATTGAAGGCGGTCAGGTTCAGGGTGTAACAGTGGACCGTGTAAAGGATGTGTTCGTATTCCGTGGCATTCCTTATGCAGCTCCTCCTATCCGTGAGAACCGTTGGAAGGCCCCACAGCCTGTTGTTCCATGGGAGGGAGTCAAACTGTGCAACCGTTTTGAGCACCCCAGTTATCAGCACATCCAGTTCAGAGGTGGCTACTACACAGAGTGGGGTTATGGTGATGAGGCTCCTTTCAGCGAGGATTGCCTTTATCTGAATGTATGGACCAAGAAGCCGGGTGATACCAATGCCAAGCTTCCGGTTGCCCTGTGGATTCACGGCGGCGGTTACCGCGAGGGTTGGGGTTCCGAGCCTGAGTTCGATGCCCAGGAGTGGGCCGGCAAGGACGTTGTCCTGGTTTCAATCAACTATCGTCTGGGAGTATTCGGTTTCCTGACACACCCCGATCTTTCTGCAGAGAGTCCTAACGGTGTTTCTGGTAACTACGGTATCCTGGATCAGATCGAGTCACTCAAGTGGATCAAGAAGAACATCGCCCAGTTCGGCGGTGATCCTGACAACGTAATGATATTCGGTCAGTCAGCAGGTGGCGGTAGCGTACGTACACTGTGCGAATCTCCTTTGGCACGCGGCCTGTTCAACAAGGCAATCATCATGAGTGCCGGTGGTCTTACTGTTCCTAATGCCGGTGGCGGCATGGGCGGCGGTATGCGCGGCGGCATGGGCGGCATGCGCGGAGGTATGGGCATGGGCGGCTTTGGCGGCTTCGGCATGGGCGGTGGCAACACCAACACTGAGCGTATTGCCGCTTACAAGGCTCCTCAGGCTCCTGAAGGTCTGAACGCTTTGCAGCGTGCTGAGTTCAACACCAAGGTTATCATGGACTGGGCCGGTTACAATACCCTCCAGAAGATGCGTAATGCCGATACTGAGGCTATTCATTCAGTTGCTACCATTTACAGCAACGCTACAGGTAACCAGGGTAGCATAACCGGTATGCCGATCGTTGACGGTTATGTTTCAAAGAAGAGCTTTGACGAGGCTGCCCTTGACGGTACTCTTGCTGACGTTCCTTATATGTGCGGTTATACCCTGAACGATATGGGTAACATGTCAGCCGGCGTTGCTGCATTCTGCCAGAACCGTGAGGAGATGAGCAAGAACGGAAGCAAGGCTTGGGCTTATGAGTTTGCACGTCCGCTGCCCGGTGAGAATCCTGAAGTTACCCAGAGACTGCGTGGTGCATTCCATTCATCAGACCTCTGGTTTGTATTCAAGTCACTGCAGCACTGCTGGAGACCTTGGACACAGGGTGACTGGGATCTGTCAGAGAAGATGCTTACCGCTTGGACAAACTTCTGCAAGTACGGTGATCCCAACGGTCCTCAGGGCGGAGAATGGAAACCCTGCACAAAGGATAATCCCAACTTCATGGTATTCAAGCTTGACGAGAATGACGTTGAGAACTCAGAGTTCACTCAGCCTATCACCAAACTTCCTTGGGAATAATCAATCTGATGTGATAATGGAAAATGCCGGCCTGAAAGGTCGGCATTTTCTATTTGTGTATTGGGATTATCAGTTTGATACCGTAAGTACTCCGTTGTTGAACGAGGTGGGGTAGCGGTATAAAGGACGGTTCTGTTTTCCGTCGGAATTGATGGGAATGCCGTCCGCATTCAGGTTCCATGAACCTCCGCACTTGGAACAGGATGCAGTACCCTGAAGGTCAAACTTGAGTCTTGTATTTGGAGATTCACATTCCGGGCAACCCAGGTCATAGGCCCAAATGGACATGTTGTCGTTGTTGAATGTGGGAGTTCCTATTATGAGTCCCGACAGTCCCATGATGAATGAGGCGTTCTTGACTGCCGACAGAGTCTCTTCATATTTGTGGCCGTCGGAATCTGTAAGGGTAAGTTTTCCCTCACTTTTCCTGACAGACAGGAATCTTCCTGGAGTAGTGAGCTGATTATATGGGGATATTGCGGTCTCACAACTGAAAAAGACCCGGTATCTGGTGGAGAACCGGCTATAGCTGTTTCTGTCGCAAGCAGAGGTTGCGAGCAAAAGCAGTGAAAACAGTATTAACCCCCTTTTCATCGGGAGATTCACTTTGAAACCAGTTTGTTGACAGCCTCGTCAATCTTTCCGAACGGGAAAGAGGAAACCAGTTTTTCCATGCGGTCTGCAATACGGTCATTGCATAGATTCCCAATGCTGCCCTCATGGGTGTGATGAATGTTATGGTCAGGCTTGAAGTTGCCGTTCTCTATTTCGGCTCCCACTTTGCGGTAGGCGTCGCGGAACGGCATGCCGTCAAGGGCCAGGCGGTTCACCTCCTCCACGCTGAATATGGCATCATATCCGGAATCTGACAGTATATCCTCACGTACCTTGATATGGTCGAGCATATAGGCGGTCATGGTAATGATTTCCTCCAGTTCACTGAAAGCGGGCAGGAATACCTCCTTTACAAGCTGCATATCACGGAAATAGCCGCTGGGCAGATTATTGGTCATAAGGGTTATCTCCTGTGGAATGGCCTGCAGGCGGTTGCATTTGGCGCGTGTGAGTTCAAACACATCCGGATTTTTCTTGTGAGGCATGATGCTGGAGCCTGTGGTGCAGTCGTCAGGCAGTTTTATGAACCCGAAATTTTGGCTGTTGTACATGCAGGCGTCAAACGCCAGTCGGCTTATGGTGGCTGCAACCGATGCAAGCGCGTATGCTACGTTGCGTTCCATCTTGCCGCGTGTCATCTGGGCATACACCACGTTGTAGTTCATAGACTCGAATCCCAGCAGGTCTGTGGTCATCTGCCTGTTGAGAGGGAATGAAGAACCGTATCCTGCTGCCGAACCAAGCGGGTTGCGGTTTGCCTGGTCAAAGGCGGCACGCAGAAGCAGCATGTCATCGGTAAGGGCCTCGGCGTATGCACCGAACCAGAGTCCGAATGATGACGGCATGGCTATCTGAAGGTGTGTATAACCCGGTAACAGCACATCCTTATATTGTTCGCTCTGTTTTATGAGTATGTCAAACAGACTGCTTACCGCATTTACTGTTCCGCGCAGGCGGTCACGGGTAAACAGCTTGAGATCCACAAGGACCTGATCGTTTCTGGAACGTCCGCTGTGAATCTTTTTGCCCATGTCGCCAAGCTGGCGTGTGAGCATGAGTTCAACCTGTGAGTGTACGTCTTCCACTCCGTCCTCAATCACAAACTCGCCTCGGTCAATTACGGGTAGCAGATTTTTAAGGCCGTCAGATAATGCAGTCAGTTCATCCTTCTCCAAAAGTCCGATGGATTGGAGCATTGTAATGTGTGCAAGCGAGCCCTGGACGTCATACTTGGCCAGCATGAGGTCCATCTCGCGGTCACGTCCCACAGTGTATTTCTGAATGAGATCGTTTACGGGTTTACCCTTGTCCCAGATAGGTTTCATAGTTTGCGGTAATAGTCAGTAGGGTATCATTGACAGCATGTCTGCCAGTTTCTCCACGGCCTCGGTCAGGGGTTTCTCCACCATCTTGGCCATGAAAATGTTCAGGTCGGCATCGGCGGTGAGTCTGATCTTGCAGCTTGAACTGCCGGTAGAGACAATTTGTATCCACATTGTCATCTTTATGGGTGAGCGCAGGGTTTCCATCTTGACGCACTTGTACGGTTCACGCGAAACTATGCCTACCTCAACCTGTCCTATGGGAGATATGTTACAGCTTACGCGGTCCGGCGTGCACACCATATCCTGCAAGTTGAATTGTCCCATCTGGTCGGCTGGAATCCTGTCGGCCACATCTTTCAGGTTACTCAGGTCCGATACCTTGGCAAATACCTGCTCCTGTGGATACGGTATCTGCTTAACACTGCTTTCTATCCTTTTCATCGGTTATTTTCCCCATTCTGACGGATTCTGCCGCCATTCGTTAAGTGTCTGTAAACTGTCAACTTTTATGTAACCCGATGTCACGGCTGTCTCCAGCATTGCAGGATAGTCGGTAAGGGTGGAGAGTTTGACTCCGGCTTTGCGGAACGCCTCTTCGGCAACGGGGAATCCGTAAGTGAATGATGCTACCATTCCCACAACCTCACATCCGGCATTACGTAATGCATCAACTGCCTTGAGGCTGCTCAGTCCGGTGGATACCAGATCCTCAACCACCATTACGCGGCTTCCCGGCTCAAGATATCCCTCAATGAGATTGGCCAGACCGTGGTCCTTGGGTGCAGAGCGTACATAGACAAACGGCTTGCCCATGCGGTCTGCCACCAGAGCACCTTGTGCTATTGCGCCTGTAGCCACGCCGGCTATCACGTCAAAATCAGGGTAATCACGTGTAATCACGTTGCACAGCGAGTCACGCACCAGAGTCCTAACCTCAGGAAAGGAAAGGGCTTTGCGGTTGTCGCAGTAGAAAGGCGAGAGCCAGCCCGATGCCCAGGTAAACGGAGCGTCCGGCTGTACCTTGACGGCTTCAATGCGCAGCAGCTCACGTGCCACCATAGTCTTCATGTTGTCCATATAATGTGGTTTGTTTATGGTTTTATAATGCCGCGAAGTTACTAAATATTGCCTAAAAAGTCTAGAGTTTAATATAAAACAACATTATTACACACTCCGCTACGGATTTTGTTGTTAAATTTGCGCGATTCATAAAATAATAAGGAGTGAGACAAGTCGCGATAAAAAGATTTTACCTGTTCCTTTTCGGGTTGATGGCATTGTTACTGAACGTTTCCTGTTTGAAAGATGATACTAAATCAGTATCTCCCCAGGCTGCCATAACATCGTTCACAGTGGGATATTACAATGTGAAATCACATGTCATAAACTGGCACAGAAGAGATTCCGTTATCAGTGTCCGTGAAGGCGGAGTCATGTATCCTATGACCATAGACCAGTTGAACAACCGTATCTATAACATTGATTCTCTGGCTTACGGTTCGGTAATAAATGCCGTTACCAGCAGTGTGACCGGAACCGGAACCATTACGTACCGGTATGCGGATGATCCGGAATCATCATATTATTGGAGTATGTATGACTCTATAGATTTTACCCGCGAACTGTTGTTCAGCGTCACATCCACCGACGGGTCTTATACCAGGACCTATAATGTGAACGTAAATGTCCGTAAGGTTTTTCCCGATTCATTGTTATGGAGCAGTACTGAGAGCACGGGGTTTCCTGTCATGTCAGATTTAACTTCCGTTGTCAGAGGTGACACGGTGTTCTGTTTCGGTAGGGATGATTCAGGAATGCCCGCATTGACTTACTGGTCACCGGTGACGGGTGAATGGAACGGAATAAACCATTTGACGGGAATCCCGGCAGACGGATGGCAACATAAGGTAACCGTGTGCGGAGGCTTGTTCCATTCCGTTTCGGACGGTAACCTGTATATTTCTGCCGATGGCATGAGCTGGAGTCTGTCAAGAGCGGATGTATCAGGCATCATTCTGTCGGGGAATGATGACGGACGCTTGTGGGCACTCAGTAATGACAGCATATTTGTGGCTACTTCCGATATGTCCGGATGGACTGCTTTGCAGCGTATCCCTGAGCATTTCCCTGATATGGATGCAACGGTTTTCAGTTATCCGCTTTCTACAAATGCGTCAATCACCAGATATGTGTTCGTAGGGGTCGAGGATGATTGTCCTGACGCATCTGTCTGGACAATGCTGTCTGTCGATTCAGTCCTGACAAAAACGGATGTGCCGTCGCGTGCCGATATCGCGCTCCCCGCATTGTCAAACCTTTCTGTTATCAGGTATGACGGGTCCCTTTTCTGTCTGGGCCAGGGATTGGACGGTTTCCGTCAGTCCAGTGACAATGGTGCCACATGGTATTACTGTGATTCCTATGCCGATGAGGATTCGTCATGGAACTGGTACATGCAGCTTCCTGACGGACTGAAAGGAAGCATGTGCGGTTTTACCTGTGCAACGGATTCCAAAGGATATATCTGGATAATGACGGATGAAGGTAAGGTCTGGAACGGCGCAATAACACGCCTTAAAAGACGTTGAAAAATAAGATGAAGAAGCTGAGAGGAATTTCAATGGTAGCTCTCCTGTTCTGCTGTTCATATATGGCGGCACAGGATGACGGCTATTTTCTGGAATTGGGTCTTGGCGGTGGCGGAAGTTTCTATATGGGTGATGCAAACAGCACTCTCTATGCGAATACCAACGGCGTATTCTCGGCAATACTCCGATATAACGTGAACCATCGGGTTTCATTGAAGGCGGATCTGGCTGCGGCAGGGTTGTCGGGCAGTACCGTAAATGCGTTCGGAGTGTTGCCTGGTGATGAACTGGAGTTCAGCAGGACAGTCTATGATTTCGGAGTTCAGCTGGAATACGGTTTCTGCGGATACGGTTTTGACGGTCTGAATGACAATCACCGGCTTGCTCCTTACGGTCTTCTGGGTATAGGAATGTCATTTGCACCCAAACCTGCCAGAAATGACTTTGCCGCAAATTTCCCCATAGGGATGGGGTTGAGATACAAACTGTCTGAAAGGGTGAACATAGGACTTGAGTGGACTATGCGTTTTTCCACATCCGATCGCCTGGATGTGACGCAAAGCTCAGGTACGTCCTTGGAGGACCCGTTCCTGATAAAGGGAAAGGGTATCAAGAATAAAGACAGTTACAGTTTTACTATGCTTTATGTCACGTTTGACATCTTCAAACGTCCATGTAATTGTAATGACGAAACATTTTAAGTTATGACATATCAGGAACAGTTAGACAAGAACCGTATTCCTCGGCATGTGGCCATTATTATGGATGGCAACGGACGCTGGGCGGAACAGCGCGGAAAAGAGCGCACGGAGGGACACGCCAAGGGTGTGGAGGTGGTCAAGAAGATTATGGAGAACGCGGTGGAACTGGGTATCAAATATCTGACCCTTTACACTTTCTCCACAGAGAACTGGAATCGTCCCGAAGAAGAGATTGCCGCTTTGATGGATCTGTTGTTCAACAACATCGATGAGGAGGTTTTCATAAAGAACCATGTCCGTCTGCGTGTAGTCGGTGACCTGGAAAGGATTCCGGCCAGGGTTCTTGCCAAGATAAACCATTGCATTGACAATACCCGGGAATTTGACCGTTCCACTATGGTGATAGCACTGAGCTACTCATCGCGCTGGGAGATAACCCGTGCGGCCCGTATGATTGCAGAGAGGGCTGTCAAGGGAGAGTTGGACCCGTCTATAATTGATGAAAAAAGCGTTTCAGATGCCATGACCACCAGTTTCATGCCGGATCCGGAACTCCTTATACGTACCGGCGGTGAAATAAGATTGAGTAATTTCCTTTTGTGGCAGGCCGCATATACTGAATTGTATTTCTGTGACACATTCTGGCCCGATTTCAATATGGAGGAGCTTTGCAAAGCCATTTATGTATATCAGCAGCGTGAACGCCGTTACGGCAAGACCGGTGCACAGGTGGCCGAACAGAACAAGACTGTATGAAAATGAGATATAGACTGTTTTTTATCCTGACATTATCATTTCTGTTCCTGACATTCATTCCGGCAGTTGCTCAGAATGAAGGTGAAAGGGAACAGGAGAATCCTGTGATCCTTTATTCCGGCACCCCCAAGAGATATGAGATTGCGGACATACTGGTGACGGGAATAGACGAGAACAACCATAAGTCTTTGCTGAGACTGGCCGGGCTCTCTGTAGGTCAGCGTGTACAGATACCCGGTCCTGACATAACGGAGTCTATAAAGCGTCTGTGGCAGACAGGACTGTTTGCCAATATCAGGATAAATGCGTTGAAGATATCGGGAGACAGGATATGGTTGGAGATAGCCATTGAGCAGAATCCCAAGATCAAGGAGGTGGTGTTCCATGGAGTCAGGAAGGGAGAGGCTTCGGAACTGGAAGACAAGATAGGAATGTTTCCGGGTAGCCAGATCACACAGAACGGACTGAACCGCTCGGAGAGGCTAATCCGCAACTATTTTGATGAAAAAGGTTTCAAGAATGCCGAGGTGCGTGTGCAACAGCGCTCCGAGGCAGATGAAGACGGCCTGGCATACGTGGATGTCTATATAGACAAGAAGGACAAGGTAAAGGTACGCACCATTCATCTGGAAGGCAATGAGGCCCTGTCGGACGGTACTATCAAGAAAATAATGAAAAAGACCAATGAAAAGGGCAAGATCAGGGAATTCTTCAGGACCAAGAAATTCGTCAATGACGAGTATCTGGCCGATATGGACAAGATTATGGAGAAGTACGGCGAGCTTGGTTACAGCGATGCCTATATAGTTTCCGACAGTGTGGCTTCAAACCCTGAAGACAATACCGTGGATATCTGGCTCAAGTTTGACGAAGGCGGTAAATACTACATCAGGAACATAGATTGGGTGGGAAACACCGTTTACAACAACGATCAGCTTGCTTCAATGCTGAACATGAAGAAGGGAGATATCTATAACCAGAAGAAACTTCAGGAACGTACCAAGGATGATGAGGACGCAATAGGCAAGATGTATTATAACAACGGTTATGTGATGCTCCAGCTGAATTATGTGGAGGCCAACGTCGTAGATGATTCAATAGACCTGGAGATAAGAATAGCCGAAGGCCCGCAGGCATCTATAAACCGTGTCATGATACATGGTAATGACAGGGTTTACGAGAATGTTGTAAGACGTGAACTTTACACCCGCCCGGGTGACATATTCTCATATGATGCGCTGGAGCGTTCATATCGCTCGATAGCGCAGATGGGACACTTTGAGCCTACCACCATAAATCCTGACATCAAACCTGACCAGGTGAACGGAACCGTTGACATTGACTGGCAGCTGGAAAGTAAGGGCAATGACCAGATTGAGCTTTCCATGGGTTGGGGACAGACAGGTATCATAGGTCGTGCCGCGCTCAAGTTCACCAATTTCAGCATGTACAACCTTTTCCACAAAAGCGACAACTACCGCATGTTCCTGCCGCAGGGTGACGGACAGACCCTCTCTTTGAGCGGTCAGACAAACGGTAAGTTCTATCACTCTTACAGCATATCGTTCCTGGAGCCGTGGCTAGGCGGTAAACGTCCCAACACGCTTTCCGTGAGTTTGTTCTATTCCAAGCAGACCGATATAAGCAGTAACTACTATAACTCCGCATATTACCAGAACATGTACAATTACATGTATGGTTACGGCAATTATTACGGTTACGGCAACTATGGAGGATATTACAATAATTACGAGTCCTATTACGATCCGGACAAATATATCACCATGTTCGGAGCCAGTGTGGGATGGGGCAAGCGCATGCATTGGCCGGATGACTATTTCACTTTCTACAGCGAATTGTCTTATACCCGGTATAAACTGAAGCAATGGGATTATTTCCTTATCAATAACGGAACCTGCAATAACATCAATCTTGGATTTACTATCAGCAGGAACACGACAGACCATCCCATATTTCCCAGAACCGGTTCCGAATTCGCTTTCTCAGTCTATTTCACTCCTCCTTATTCCCTATGGGACGGAGTTGACTATGAAAACCTGGCATCAGACAAGACATCGGCCACTTATCAGGACGAGTTACGCCAGAAACACAAGTGGATAGAGTATAACAAATGGAAATTCCGCAGTCGTACATACACATCCCTTACCAACGGAATAAAAAGGCGTCTGGTACTTATGACACGCTTTGACATAGGACTTCTGGGCCATTACAACAGATACAAGAAATCGCCGTTTGAGACCTTCTTCATGGGAGGCGACGGCATGAGTGGCGGCTCATATACATACGCCACTGAGATAGTAGGCCTTCGCGGATATGACAACGGTTCACTTACCCCGTATTCTGACGGTTACGCTTATACCAGGATGGCAGCTGAGTTGCGTTATCCGCTTATGATGGAGAATTCCGCCACAATCTATGCCCTTGCATTTGTTGAAGGCGGTAACGCATGGGATGCCATAAGCAAGTTCAATCCATTTGACCTGAAGCGTTCTGCGGGAGTAGGTGTGCGTATCATGCTTCCCATGGTGGGTCTCATGGGTATAGACTGGGCGTACGGATTTGATCCCATAATGGGTTCAAGGCAATATGGAGGAAGCCAGGTTCACTTCATTCTTGGCCAGGAATTTTAACCTGCGGGCAATCCCGGTTATATTATAGGTAGAGTAACAGAGAAAAATACGAGTATGAAAAAGACATTATCAATCGCAGCAATGATGCTGTTTTTCTGCATCACCGCAGGTGCGCAGAAATTTGCTCTGGTAGATATGGAGTATATCCTTAACAGGATTCCGGCATACGAGCGGGCTAATGAGCAGCTCAACCAGTTCTCAAAACGCTGGCAGGCTGAGGTAGAGGCCCTTAACCTTGAGGCACAGACCTTATACAAGAACTACCAGAATGAGTCCGTATTCCTGTCCGAGGAGCAGAAAGCAAAGAAGGAGGATGAGATTGTGGCTAAGGAGAAGCAGGCCAGTGAGCTCAAACGCCAGTATTTCGGACCCGACGGGGAACTGTTCAAGAAACAGGAGAGTCTTATGGCTCCAATCCAGGATGAAATATATGAGGCAATCAAGCAGATCAGCGAATCTGACGGATATCAGGTTGTCATAGACCGTTCATCGGCCAGCAGCATGATTTATGCCTCTCCAAAGATTGACATAAGCAATGAGGTGCTCAAGAAGCTGGGATATTCAAACTAATTGCCTATCTTTGTTCACCTTCTTTATTCAGAAACAATAAAAGACAACGATATGAGAAAGACTATTATCATCGCGCTCATGGCCATTTTGCCTTTTGGCGCATTTGCACAGAAGTTCGGACACATCAACTCTGCTGATATCATACCATTGATGAGTGAATACAAGGCTGCCCAGACTGAGATGGAAGAGCTCCTGAAACAGTATCAGGATGAGCTCAACTACATGCAGACCGAGTATCAGAAGAAAGAGGATGACTATTTCAAGAACCGTGAGACTCTTCCTGAGAACATCCGTACCCGCAGGGAGCAGGAGCTTATGGACAGCCAGCAGAAAATACGTGAGTATCTTGAATCCTGCCAGATGAATAAGGATCAGAAAGAAGCTCAGCTTATGGGCGATATTGAAAGCAAGGTACTGAAGGCCATCCAGGCTGTAGGCGAGGAGGGTGGTTACGTCTGCATTTTCAATCTTGCAGGCGGTGCGGTTCCTTTTGTAAACTCTACCCTTACCACTGATGTCACCGAGGCCGTAAAGGCCAAGTTAGGCATCAAGTGATTTCTTTGATATTATCTCATTAAGGGGAACCGGCCGCAAGCCCGATTCCCCTTAATGGCTAAAAACTGACCGGATATGAAAAAACTTAAACTGTTGCTTGCCGTGGCTTTTGCCTGTACCTTCCTTTCTCTTACGGCTCAGGAAGGTATGTTTGGTTATATTGATTTCAACTCAACTCTTAAGCTGATGCCGGAGTATATGGAGGCAGAGTTAAACCTGCAGAAAATACAGTCAGACTACCGTGAGGAAATTGAACGTTCCAAACGTGAGTTTGAGCGTAAATACATAGAGTTCATGCTGGATCAGAACAGTCTGTCAGCATCTGTTGTAGCCAAGCGTCAGAAGGAACTTCAACTGCTCATGGACAATAACGCCCAGTTCAGGGACAAGGTTCAGTCCGAACTTGAAGCCAAACGTGACGAGTTGCTTGTGCCGATAAAGAAAAAACTGATGGAAACGGTGTCTGAAGTCTGTATGGAGCAGAACCTGGATTATGTGATAGATACCGGAAAGGGAACTTATCTCTTTATAAACCAGAATAAGGGAGTTGATTTGTCCGACAACGTTTATAAGCGTTTGGGAATAGTGTATCAGCCAGAAAACACAATCACTGAAGGTGAGCAAACTGTAATCAATAACGACAATAATAAACGATAAGGAAAATGAACAGGATTGTTTTGCCGCAGAATCCGGGTCCTATCGGCATTTTTGATTCCGGATACGGTGGGTTGACCATATTGAAACATATCCGTGCAGTGATGCCGGAATATGACTTTATGTACCTGGGTGACAATGCACGCACGCCATACGGCACGCGTTCATTCCAGGTGGTTTATGAGTTTACCCTCCAGTGTGTGACAAAACTGTTCGGGATGGGCTGTCCACTTGTTATTCTTGCCTGCAACACGGCATCGGCCAAGGCACTGAGAACCATCCAGCAGATAGACCTGCCTCGTCTTGACGCCACCCGTAGGGTGCTCGGAATAATCCGTCCAACAGTCGAATCCATCGGTGAATTGACAAAATCCCGTCACGTAGGCTTGCTGGCAACTCCGGGTACGGTCAAGTCTCTTTCCTATCCTCTTGAAATAAACAAACTGTATCCCGACATAAAGGTTACAGGAGAGTCGTGCCCCATTTGGGTGCCGCTTGTCGAGTCTGGCGAGTCACAGTCTGAAGGCGCCGATTTCTTTGTCAGACGTCACGTGGAGAGCCTTCTGTCAAAAGACAGCCTGATAGACACAATCATCCTGGGATGCACGCACTATCCCTTGCTCCTGGACAAGATACGCAAATATGTTCCTGACGGCATACGTATTGTCTCACAGGGTGAATATGTCTCATCTTCGCTAAAACTGTATATGGAGCGACATCCCGAAATGGATGCCCGTTGCACAAAGGGAGGTTCATGCCGTTACTACACCACAGAATCGGTCGATACATTCCTGCCTAACGCTTCGATATTCCTGAATTCGGTTGTGGATGCTGATTCCATCTCACTCTGAATCCTTTATAAACCTGCGTGCAATAGGCCCGATAGGACGTACTGAAAGGAAGCTGACCACAAGGACCGTAACCAGTACCAGTATTATATCCTTGACCTGGATGCTAACGGGGTATGCATCCACTATGAAGTTTCCGGATGCACCTAATGATATGAATCCGAACTTTTTCTGAAGCAATACCGCTATAATGCCGAGCGTCAGGCCGGAAACAGCTCCGATGAGTGATATCAGCACTCCATTGGTAATGAATATTTTTTCTATTGTCTTATGGTCTGCGCCCAGGCTGTGAAGCAGTGATGCGTCCTGCTGTTTCTCAACTATAAGCATTATCAGGGAACCTATTATGTTGAAACATGCTATCAGAAGTATGAATGAAAGGAACAGATAGGATATGAATTTCTCCATTTTGAAAACTTTGAATACATCCTGTTGCTGATGCAGCCGGTCCTGAACTATGAAATCCGGTCCAAGCAGTTCTTCAAGTTCACGGATAGCTTTCCTCAATGACGTACCCTTTTTTGTCTTTATTTCCAGAGCCGAAGCCTCGCCGTCACGTCCGGTGAGCTGTTGGGCCAGTTCAAGTGAAATAATTGCATAGCTGTCGTCATATTTCTCCTGTTCAACGCAGAATATCACACCCGGAGAATATATATCCGCCTGGTTGAATGATGCGGCAGGGTTGGTCATGTTGACACGCCCTTCCTTCTTAGGTACATACAGTCGCAGGGGATATGTAGGATTGATGCCGCAGTTCATCTTGTTCATAAGCCCTACGCCCATTATCCCGTAATTGCAAACTTCATCCTTGAGCATGAAGATGCCGTTTCCCTTAAGCAGGTTCTCTATACCCACCAGGTCATGAAAACTGTCTTCAACACCCTTTATCATGGCTATCTGCTGTTTGCTCTTGAAACTTATGAGTGCCTGCTCTTCAAGCGTAAAAGTACAGATATCCATGAAACCAAGTTTACAGGCTTTCTGTATCCTCTCATCATCCATACTGAAGAATTTCCTGCCATTTGCCACCACCTTTAGCTCAGGATCAAAGTCCCTGAACAGTGATTCAACCAACTGGTGGAATCCGTTGAATACAGACAGCGTGCAGATAAGGGCGAATGATGCGAGCATGATTCCTGCTACCGATATGGCCGATATCACGTTGATCACGTTGTGGCTCTTCTTGGCAAAGAGGTAACGCCGGGCTATGAAAGAGGGGAGGTTCACTTTTTAAGCAGTTCGTCAATGTGTGCCATGTAATCCAGAGTCTTGTCAAGGAAGAAACGCAGTTCCGGAATTATGCGGAGCTGGTGTCTTACCCTTTGGCCAAAATCATACCTTATGTCCTTGACATTGCTGTTGATGTTTTTTACCGTTTCTTCACCTTTTTCCGATGGAAACACGCTCAGATATACGCTGGCAATGCTAAGGTCGCTGCTTACCTTTACCTCGCTTACCGTGATCATCAGACCTCTTGTAAGTTTGGTCTGCATAAGGAACATTTCGCTTAGTTCCTTCTGTATAAGTCTTGAAATCTTCTGTTGTCTAGTACTGTCCATATTTCCTGATAATTGTCAGTCCGTCCCGTATGGGTATCATTGCCACCTCAACGCGGTCATCGGCCGCCACCATGTCATTGAATCTTTTGACCGCCGCCGTCTGAGGGTCGGAGTCATAATCCTTGTCCACCACGTGCCCGTCCCAAAGAGTGTTGTCGGCAATCATGTAGCCACCTGGTCTGAGATATTCCATGAAGGTGTCATAATAGTCAGGATATTCTGTCTTTTCACCATCCAGGAATATCATGTCAAACATAAGCCCCAGTTGCGGCACTGTTTCCAGAGCATTGCCTATATGCAGCCGGATGCGGTCTGAGAACGGGGATTTTTTTATGTTTTTGCATATAAAATCCTCCAATTCATCGTCAATTTCTATGGTATGTATCTCTCCGCCTTCCGGTAGGCCTTCGGCCAAGCAAAGTGTGGCATATCCGGTAAATGTCCCTATCTCAAGAACCAGCTGCGGTCTTATCATCGTGACCAGCATCTTGAGCAGGCGTCCCTGTATATGACCCGATGCCATTCTCGGGTTGATCAATCTGAGATTGGTTTCGCGATACAGTTCCCTGAGCAATCGGCTTTCAGGCTCCAGATGTGCCGATATGTATTCTTCAAGCCTGTCTTCGCCGGTATATCCTATCCCTTGTCCGGATGTTGCCATATTTTGTCTATCTTTGGTGTCCGTAATAAAGGACACTGCAAAGTTAATCGGTTTTTCTGACAATATGAAAACTGTTCGGGAACAACAGTCGGAAGGATCATACGGAGACATGCTGAAGCGTTACCGTCAGTATCTGCTATTGGAGAAGTCCCTTTCGCCAAATACGCTTGAGGCGTATATGGACGATGCCCACAAGCTGTTGACGTATCTGGATGACTGTGACATTGACTTAAATGCTGTCACTCTTGATGACCTTCACGGCTTTGCCGCCGCCATGGGTGACATAGGTATCGCGCCCCGTTCCCAGGCCCGCATAATATCAGGAGTCAAGTCTCTGTTCAAGTTCCTGTGCCTGGACGGATATCGTGAGGATGATCCAAGCGAGATGCTCGAAGCTCCCCGCATGGGTCGTCATTTGCCTGATGTGCTTTCCGTGCAGGAGATAGACAGTATAATAGGACAGATTGACCTTTCCCAACCGGAGGGACATCGCAACAGGGCTATGATAGAGACAATGTACAGTTGCGGACTACGTGTATCAGAGCTTTGTTCTCTCAAGATGGAAGACCTGTTCCTGGAAGAGGGTTTTATCCGTGTTTCAGGAAAAGGCAGCAAACAACGGCTGGTGCCTATATCAGACCGGGCGGTCAAAGAGATTGGGCTGTATCTGACTGACCGGTGTCAGATCGACATCAGGCCGGGTTCAGAACCTTATCTTTTCCTGAGCATAAGGCGTGGACGTCCTTTGTCCAGAATCATGGTTTTCGATATAGTCAAGAACCTTTCCGCAATGGCAGGTATAGAAAAGACCGTGAGTCCGCACACTTTCCGCCATTCATTCGCCACGCATCTGCTTGAAGGCGGCGCAAACCTGCGCGCCATCCAATGTATGCTTGGACATGAGAAGATATCCACTACGGAAATATACACTCACATAGACAGCAACCGTCTGCGCGAAGAGATAGTCATGCATCATCCCCGCAACAATATGTGAGTTTTCTGTTCCATAATGTCGTTTTGGCTCAAAAAAAGTGTCTTTTTTTATAAAAATAGTCTTTCTATAGTGTTGTATCTGCCATTCTTTTTGTAGTTTTGCACAAATGCGTACTATAGGCTAGAAGTTTAACCAACAATTAATATTTAAAATTATGTCAAAATCATTTCGTTTCGCTCTTTTCTGCGCAGGTGTTCTGATGTTTGCCAGCTGCAAGAACATGCAGGTAAAGGACGAGTATTTTACTGTAAATCCGGATCCTCTGGAGGCAAAAGGCGGTCAGGTTGAGTACAAGGTAACCGGTACATTCCCTTCAAAGTCTTTCGTCAAGAAGGTGGTGTGCACTGCTACTCCCGAGCTCCGTTGGAATGGCGGTTCTGTCAAGGGTGAGCCTGTAACTCTTCAGGGAGAGAAAGTACAGGGTAACGGTAAGGTTATCGAATGGAAGGAAGGCGGTTCATTCACCTACAACGGAAATTTCAAGTACCAGCCCGAGATGGCCGAGTCAGAACTTGTCCTCACTTTCAATGCGACCAAGAATGGCAAACCCATTGAACTGGCTCCTGTACATCTGGCCTATGGTGTCAAGGCTACCGGCGAGCTCTATTCACAGACTGCCAAGGGAGCTAACACAGCCGATTCCAAGGATGCATACCAGCGCATTATCAAGAAGGCCCAGGATGCTGATATCATGTTTGTGATCCAGCAGGCTAATGTCCGTTCATCCGAGACCGGTAAGACTGAGGTTAAGGATCTTATCCAGGCCCTCAAGGATTATACTGCCGACACAAAGAACTATGCTGTTGACAACATCGAGATTTCAGCCTATGCTTCTCCTGACGGTGGTGTCAAGTTGAATGACAAACTGGCTTCACAGCGTGAGGCTAATGCTGTCAAGTATGCCCAGAATGAGATCAAGAAGGCCAAGACAGGCACCTCAATTGAGTCTAGCTATACTGCTCAGGACTGGGATAATTTCCAGAAACTTGTTCAGGCTTCAAATCTCCAGGACAAGGATCTTATCCTCCGTATCCTCTCTATGTACAATGATCCCGAAAGGCGTGAGGCTGAGATAAAGAACCTGTCAGCTGTATATAAGAACCTGGCTTCCGACATTCTCCCGCTGTTGCGTAAGGCTCGTCTTACATTGAACTACCAGATTATCGGCCGTTCAGACGATGAGATCAAGGATACTTATAAGTCAAATGCTTCAGCTTTGAGTCTTGAGGAACTTCTCTATGCTGCAACTCTTACAGAGGACAAGGCTGAGAAGAAGGCTATCTACACAACTGCCACACGCAATTTCCCCAATGATTATCGTGCATTCAACAACCTTGGTGAACTTGCATTCAAGGATGGTGATTTTGCTACCGCAGAGTCAAATTACAAGAAGGCTCTTTCACTGAATGCCACAGCTCAGGAGGTCAACACCAACATGGGTCTTCTCTGCCTGGCACAGGGTAAGCCGGCTGATGCCCAGACATATCTCTCAAAGGGAGGTCAGGGCAAGGAGGTTCAGGAGGCTCTCGGAAACCTCTATATTGCTCAGGGACAGTATGAGCGTGCTCTTACAGCCCTTAAAGGCAGTAACACCAATGCCGAGGCTTTGGCTATGATCATGACTAATGACTATTCAGGTGCCAAGAGGGTTCTTGATGCTGTCAAGAATGCAGATGCCAATACTGCTTATCTTGCAGCTGTAGCTGCTGCTAATACAAATGATGCAGCTGCTGTTGTGCAGAACCTCAGAAAAGCCATAAGCATGGATGCATCACTTAAGGCAAAGGCTTTGGCAGATAAGGAATTCTATAAGTTCCAGTCACAGCTCAGCTCTCTTTGATAAGTTAGTCGCGTGAACAAATGCCGGAAGATGAACTGACGGCGCTGCTCACTCTAAACAGAATAGACGGACTTGGTTGTACAGGTGCCAAATACCTGTATGAACAGTTAGGCAGCGCGCAGGAGATCTTCAGGAATCGCGAACATCTTAAAGAAATCATACCCGGAATCGATATGCACATCATTGATGCGCTATGCGGTTCCGGGTATGATTCTTTTGTCCGTGAAGAACTGGAGTTTATTGAAAGACACGGTATAAGATGCATAACACCCGCTGATTCCGATTATCCTGCACGCTTGCTGGACTGCAACGATGCTCCCCTTGTCTTGTTTTCATTGGGTAACGCCAATTACAATGCTGCCAGGATGGTAGCTATTGTAGGCACAAGAAAGGCTACCGACTATGGTCGCAGAATGTGCCACACTTTTATTAAAGAGTTACATGGGTTATGCCCTGATGTCACTATTGTCAGCGGATTGGCATATGGGATAGACATTGAATCTCATAGGGCGGCTCTTGAGGCTGGCTGTCCTACCATTGCAGTTCTTGCACACGGTCTTGATATGATATATCCCACATCACATCGCAGTGTTGCAAAAGAGATGCTTTCTGACGGAGGGTTGGTTACTGAGTTTATGTCAAGGACAGTTCCGTTGGGGCATAATTTTGTCAGACGTAACAGAGTGATTGCCGGAATGGCAGATGCGGTTGTAGTAGTGGAATCAGCGGCCAAGGGAGGCTCGCTAATCACCGCCGAGATAGCAGAAAGCTATAGCCGTGACTGTTTTGCCTTTCCCGGCAGTGTGGGCGATCCTTATTCAGTGGGTTGTAACGAACTGATAAGGGATAACAGGGCAAGTCTGATAACGTCAGCCATAGACTTTGTAAATGCCATGAACTGGAATGATAAGGCCGGAAAGAATGTTCCTGTACAGAAAGAGCTGTTCCCGGAACTGTCAGATGAAGAGAAGGTTGTATATGAAAGAATCAGGCTAAAAGCACAGGGAGTTCATATCAACACCATTATTACGGAACTGAACATTCCTTATCCGCGTTTATCATCCATCCTTTTCAATCTGGAGATGAAAGGCCTTGTGATACAGACGCCGGGAGCGCTTTGCAAACCCTGCTGAGTTGACAGATTCTTATAAATTGCGCAGTGAATCCTTGAACTGTGATGGTGTCATTCCTGTTTCCTGCTTGAACACCGTGCTGAAATACTGGCTCTCAGAGAATCCTGTCTCCTCGGCGATGGTTCCTACTGACTTGTTTGTCTTGGAGAGCATCTCTTTGGCAGCCTCAATCCTTATGCGGCGTATGTACTTGTTTGTGGATGCACCTACCAGGTTGTTCATCTTGTTGAACAGGGTGGTACGTGATACGTTCATGTGATCCACAATCATATCCACGCCAAGCATGGTATTGCTCAGGTTCTCACGTATAAAGCGGTTGAGCTTGAGTACGAACTGCTCATCGGCGGCACTGAATGTCTGGTCCTCTGATATGGCGGTAAAGAATGATGTGGCGTACTGACGCTTTATCTCAAACCTGTTTTTGAGCTGGCTTCTGATTATCTTGTAAAGAAGCTTGGAGTCAAACGGCTTGGGCAGGAAAGAGTCGGCCCCCATCTTGTAGCCCATGTCCTGGTTTTTGGGATCGCTTCTGGATGTGAGCAGTATTACAGGGATACTGCTCAATTCCAGATCGGTCTTTATGGTTTTACATAGTTCAAATCCGTTCATACGAGGCATCATTATGTCACTGACTACCACGTTGGGCATGCGTTGCCGGATAATGTCCAGTGCTTCTTTGCCGTCATGTGCTGTATAGATGGTCTTGAACAGCGGAGAGTATTCGTCTTTAATGAACTGAAGAATATCATCCTGGTCATCGACAATGAGCAATGTCATACTCTTTGTGTCAAAATTGACCTCATCATGCTGTGCCTGGTCGTCAATGTTCCCCATATCGGTATTTCCGGCCGTTGCGGGAGCTTGAGATTTGGATGATTGCACTTTTTTGAATCTTTCGGCTAGGTCATCGGGTATCTCAATGGTGAATGTAGAGCCCGGACCATTGTTCTTTTCGGCCTTAATCTTGCCTTCCAAAGTTTCAATCATCAGTTTTGAATATGACAATCCTAAACCATAACCGGGAATGTTTTCATTCTCCCTGTAATAGCGCTTGAACAGCTCCTCCGGTTTACAGGTGAATCCTCGTCCCTCATCCTGGAAAATAATCCGTATTATTCCTTTTTCATGCGCTGTGGAAATGGTTATGGTACCTGTGTCGCTGTATTTTATGGCGTTGCTCATAATGTTGTTCACGGCAACCTCAACCATATTGACATCCATATCAACCATTCCTAAAGCGGAATCAGGTATGAAGCTTGTCTTGAGCCCCTTGGCGTAGCAGTCAATCTTGAAGTCCTCTATTATCTTGCCGAGCCATTTGTTTAGATCCACTTGCTCTATTACGATATCGCTCTTGCTTACATCATTGGTGCCCTTGTCCAGAATGGTGTTTACCATGTCCGTCATTTTCTGGACCTGGCTGAATATTCGCTCCATGCGTTCATAGTCAATTCCTTTGACAGCTTTCTCCTCAAGCATGTCCTTTACCGGATTGTATATCAGGGAGAGTGGGGTGCGGAGTTCATGTGCCAGATTTGACATCAATGAGATCTTGTCATCCTTGTGCTTGTTTTCCTGAGCGTTCATGGCGCGATCCATGTCAATCTGTTTCAGGCTGATGCTGACTTTGGATATGGTTACGCTTATGGATATGATTATGGATATGATAAGAAGATAAGCCGGAACAGTCATAATAAAAGGTCGTGCCACATTGAATGAAAGTAGTTCCTGAGGCTCACTCCATCCTTGTATGGTGTGTTGGCTGACCATGACAGTGAATAATCCATGGGTTGATTTGGGTATGTTGAATGAAGTGTTTCCTGTAATATTCTCAAGGACAGGGTAGGGGCGTCCCTTTTTGAGTAATGTATATTTGATAGGAACATTGCCAGTAGGGTCAAATTGGTTCAATGCTATATGGATTTCCAGTTGCGAGAATTTGCTGGGAATATTCAGGGCCTTGCTGTTCTGTCTGTTACTGGTAGCTTCATGTACAACTCCATCCAATACTATCTTGGTCAGGGCGATGAGGAAAGGCTCGCTGTCGTAACGTATGTTGATATCCTCCGGATTGATTACCATAAGTCCTGATGTATGCGGGAAGTAGATGAGGCCGTTCTCTGATTTCAGTGAGAAATTGGTAAGGAAGTTCAGCATTGTTCCGCAATCCCGTCCATAATATGAATACGGTTCTTTCAATTCCTTGTCATTGGTATCATACATTATTATCATGGCATCATCAGTGGTAATCCAAAGCCGGTCCTTATTGTCTATGGTCATAGACAGAAATACTCCGTTGTCCTGATTGCCCATAATGTATGAAACCTTATTTGCTCGTGGATCAAAGCATATTAGTTGGTCGGGTGAACAAGCCCAGATGATACCGTGAGAGTCTTCGGCTACATGTGATATGGCACTGTGTCCGTTATCCTGGCTTTGGAAAATGAGTCTGGCCAGCAGTGTCTTGTAGTCAATCTCATAGATACATCCGCCGCATACTACGGTAGCATGTGAAGGTTGCATCATTATTTCCTCAACAAGTCCCCTGTTCTCTTCTCCGTTCATCTGGAGTATGATCTCACGCACTTCGCCAATCTTGTGACGGTAAATGAAGTGGCGACCGTTGCAGTTGAAGAGCATTATGTCTCCGTCAGGTGTGGATAATGTCTTAAGGTTGGAGAGTCTTGAGGATGAGATGCTTATGCCGGCATCCGTCAGGAATGTGGCTTGACTGACAGTTCCTCTTCGGGAATTGTACAGAAACAGTCCTTTGGTCCGGTCTGTGATGAGCAGATTGTCCTTGTCATATTGGCAGATATTCATAATTCTCATACCATTGGTGGCAGGTATAGGAATGAACTCCTCGGTTTTCTCATTGAACCTTACCAGTCCGGAACCGCCAGTTCCGAACCAGATGGTTCCGTTCTCATCCTGATATGCTGATATGGGAATAATGTCGGTTTCAACATTACTTTCCATATTGGTACTGTTTATTGTATGGAAAAAAGATTCCTTGACCGTAATAATGCCTCGGTGCAATGTTCCCAAAATGATTCTGTTCTCCTTTTTGTCAGCCATTGCACAGAGTACATGAACAGGAGAGATGGTTCTGAAAGGCTTGTCTTCTATCTTACCGCTTTTGCGGTTCAGTATGCAGACAGATTCCATGGTACAGATAAGCAGGTTACCGTCCGGCATCTCTTCTATGGCGTTTATGTTACCTCCGGGTATCTGAGAATTGCCTGTATCAAAATGCGCTATCATGTCAAATCCCGATTTGACATAGTAGCCTGTTATGCCTTTGTTCTTATATGATACCCATAAAATGTCATTTGAGTCTATAAAAGCCGCTCTTGGGTTTATGTTGTCTCCAAGCATGTCCATATGGGTCAGGTTTCCTGTCACCAGATTAAGAGAGTAGAAACCCCTGTCCTCTTCGGCCAGCAGCAACTGGTCATTATCATTTGAAATGCCGAGAATCTTTGTAAACAGGAAACGGCGTTCGGTAGGGAATTGTGCTACGATTGTAGTATTGCAGTTGACCAGGTCATACATCATTATGGCACATAGCGGAATATTGAAGAAATAGGCGGTATCGCCTTTCATCATTATGTAATCGGTCCTGATTATTTTGTCATTGTATGTTACTATGCGGGTGGAGTCATTGTCGGGGTCAAAGTCTATGATATGGGTTCTGGTGGCGATTATGGCTCTTCGGGTACAGCCTATTGAAGCCACATCGCCTGTAACGATGTCATTGCCGTTTACGGTGAAATACTGGTATTGCCTGATAGAACCGTTCGATATCAGGTCAGCTCCATTTATGGTGCCTACCCACAGGCGTCCATAGACATCTTTGGTGAATGACTTGACTGCATTGCAGCTGAGTCCTTTGTCAGTTCCTATCTCTACCTGTTGAAGGTATCTGGCGTTAACGGCCATAAAGGAAATGAAAGAAACGGTGATAATTGTCAGTAGTCTCTTCATCGCGGTTATCAATTGATTTGGCTAATGTAAATAAAATGAACCGAATACGCAAATAAAGAAAAACCTATTCTTTCCTTACTGAAAAAACATTCTTGCCCGTTTCATGCTTGAAAGCCTTGCTCATGGCTTCAATACTGCTGAATCCTGTATCCCGGGCAATGGTATCAAGTCCGTCATCAGTATTTGACAACTTGAATCTTACAGTCTCTATCCTAATGCCGTTCAGGTAGTCTGAAAGGTTGGTACCCATAAGACCCTCCATCTTCTTCTGCATCATATCACGTGTCAAACCAAGTTTTACGATGATGGATTCTTCGTTCAGTCCTGAATCAGACAGGTTTACTTCAATCAGATCATTGAGAGACCGTATGAAATCCTCGTCGGTAAAGCTGAAAGTCTGGTCAGGATTCATTTTTTTGAAGAATCCGAAACGATACTGCCGTTTTATCTCAAACCTTCCGCCAAGCTGGCTTATTATAATGCTGTACATGCGGTCAGAATCATAGGGCTTTGCTATGAACGCGTCTGCACCGGCTTTGTATCCAAGGTTTCTGTTCCTTTCATCGCTGCGTGAGGTTAGAAGTATTACAGGTATATGGCTAATCTCTAATGTGCTTTTAATTGTCTTGCAAAGCTCAAATCCGTCTATGTCCGGCATGTCAACATCGCTTATGACCAGGTCCACGTCCATGCGCTTCAGCATTTTCACGGCTTCCTTATCCTTCTTGGCGTTAAGGATAATGCGGAACATGTCTTTGAAGGTATTTATAAAAGACTCTGTCTGTGCTTCATCGCTGCTGACATAGAGGATGCTCATGTTGTTGGTATCAAAGTCCTGTGCCATTCCCTCCTTTGGACTGCCGGCCTGTAATGAATGCGCTTTGTCTGTTTTTTCTTTTGCTGCAGCGGTGTTTACAGGTGAACGCTTCTCTCCAGCTACTGCAGGGAACTCCATATAAAAAGTGGAACCCACACCGTCGTCGTTGTGACAGGCCGACATATTGCCTCCTATCAGGCTGAGTTGAAGACGTGCGTAAGGGAGTCCCAATCCGTAACCTGGAATGGAACTGTCGGCATTCTCCCTGTAATAGCGTTTGAACAGGTCTTCAGGGTCGCATGAGAATCCCTTTCCCTGATCCTTGACCGACACGCGGATCATGTCTCCCATTCTGGATGTACTTACTGTTATGGATGTTCCGCTGGTGCTGTATTTGATGGCATTGTTCACCATGTTGGACAATCCGGTCTCTATGATTCTCTTGTCAACGGATACAGTCCCTATGGAATTGTCCATCAAGAACTTGAGACTGAATCCTTTGCCATAGCAGTCAATACGGTAGTCTTCAAGCAGGAAGTTCAGCCATTCGTTCAGATTGACTTCTTCCATGAGGATGTCAGCCTTGTTCACGTCGGCACGGCTGCTGTCAAGTATCATGTTGACCATTACCGTCATCTTGTTCACCTGGTTAAATATGCGCTCCATGCGTTCATAATCAATGCCATCTACAGATTTCTCCTGCAGGAAATCCTTGACGGGATTGTATATCAGTGAGAGTGGCGTACGTAATTCGTGGGCTATATTTGACAGGAATGCTATTTTGTCTTCCCTGTTCTTTATGTCCTGTGCCGCCATGGCTTTTTCCATCCTGTTCTTCTCGATATTGCTTGAGATCCTTGCAATGGAGTAACCGAATAACAGAATCAGTATAAGAGACACTAGCACTCCGGGTATGGTTCCGAAGAAAGGTCTTGGAATCTTGAAGCACATTATGGTCTGAGGGTCGCTCAATCCTTTACGGTAGGCTTGTCTGATATCCACGCTGTATGTGCCGTTTTCCATCTTGGGGATAGTGATTGAGGTCTTTGTGGTGCTCAGAGACATTACAAGTGTATTGTCCCTGTAAATATCGTACGTGAGCAGGTGTGGATAGATAGGATTGAATGAGTTTGCCGAAAATTCCAGGTATAGTTCCCTGAACTTGACCGGAAGGCGTACAGGGTGCGTAATGGAATTTGCCAATTCGTTCCAGGTTATGGTTTTTTTGTCTGTTCTGGCCGATGTGCATGTTACTTGTACTGGAGGAGTGTCATACATCAGAGGACCGTTAGTGTTTATTGTAACCAATCCGTTAGCATTAGGGAAAAGGATAATACCCGATGTCGTGCAGATGGAAAACGTATTAAGGAAACGTGAGTCCGGTACTCCATCCTCCAGAGAGTACATCAGCAGTTTCTTTTTTGAGAAATCATACAGATGCAGATATTCATTGGTTGTAGTGAACCAGATACGGTCATTAATGTCAATGGCAACATTCATGAACCGTCCATTGCCCCAGGTATTAACAAGATGTTCATCGAAATTGGATCTTGGATCATAACGATGCAGGCCTTCCGGTTCAGTAAAGAACAGTTCCCCTTGTGAATTGGCCGACATAGACGTGATATTGTGGATCACTTTGTCTTTGTTGTGAAAGATACATCGGCTGTATGTAGAGTCAAAACCAATCTCCAGTATGGCACCCCTATAGGTTACATAGACGGCGTAATCCGAAACGCAGACATTTTCTATGGAACTGACAGGAAGACCGTCTTGAGAAATAATGTTCAGTTCTTCAATCTCGTTTTTTGACTTACGGAATACATAATGATGTGAGTCTGCATTGAAGATATAGATATCCCCGTCGGGTGATGAAACCAAAAGGGTGTTACGGGTTTTTATGTTTGAAAGAAATCCAAGTGCAGGGTGGTTCTTGAGTGAGGAGATGCTGCCATCCGAGGGACTGAACAGGACCAGCCCGTTACCGTCATTTGACATAAGAATGTGTTTCCTGTCATATCGGCACATTGATGTTATTGACAACCAGGAAGTCTCCCTGAATGATTCCTTCCTTCCTGTCACAGGGTCCATTCGGCATAATCCGTTGTTATTTGTAGCCAGTATCACGGTTCCTTCTGGTTCTTCAATCGCCGATGTATAGTTCTCATAACTTATTATGCCCTCTTTCTGTTCATGAATAAACCGTATCTGGTCAATGAAAGTCTTTTTTGTGGATATGAGTCCGAAACCGGCTGTAGCATAAAGGATCTCCCATTCCTGCCGGTTGACTAACGTGCTTGTTACATTCATGATATTGGGGATGACGCTCACCTGGACTTTACCGTTCTTGATGTTCCTGCGTTCAATCAAGCTGAGTCCTGCATCGTAATGGCATGTAAGTAGATTGCCGTCAGTAAGAGGGGTTATCAAAGATATGTCATTTGAAGGCAAGTCACAGTTAAGAGTGTTGTATGCGGCAACCATTTCATAGTTGCTGTTAATGTAATATCCCTTAATGCCTTGGGATGGTACGGATATCCAGATAACGTTGCTGTTGTCTATTGAAGTGGCCTGGGCTGTAATGGGGAAATCTGTTCCGGATATGTGTCCGAATGAGCCGTCGCGGCGGTTATAACGGTATAATCCGAAAGTATTGTCTGCCAAATATAATATTGTACTGTCTGATTCAGATCGCAGGATCTTGCAGAAAGAGTAATCTTCATTTCCTTTCAGGACTGCAACCATAGTGCATTCTGAGTTTTTCATGTCATAAGAGTAAAGACTGCGTGAATCCTTGTCGTAGAAGGTGGCTATGTCACCTTCAAGCAGGAATCCGTCGGAATGAAGTATCCTGTCATCATATCGGAGTGTCTTGGCAAAACCGTTTTCGTGGTCATAGTGAAGAATACGGTCGTCACATGCCATAAGCACGGTCTCGGTGCAGACTATACTGTTGATGTTGCCGAGTATTATAAGTCCTCCTTCGGAGGGTATATCCCGGATATTAGTTACTGTTCCGTTTGAGATGAGAGAGAGTCCCACATCAGAACCAACCCACAGACGTCCTTGCCTGTCTTTTGCTATAGTATTCAAGGACTGGCTCTCCAATCCATCGCCTATTGTACTCTGTGATATGGCCATACCGTTTATTGCCCAGATAAGCGATGAGTATAAGACGGCAAATATTGTTATTATTATTTTTTTCATGTCGGACCCCATTAGTTCTGTTATTATAATGCAAATCTAACTATTGCCATTCTCTTTTTCCAAATATAATGCAAAAAATAATATGTATCTCTTTTTTATGGAAAAGGTTGGTCAGGATAAAGAAAAGAGCGTGCAGATTTTTCTGCACGCTCCTGTCTTGTATCCAATCTATGAATCAGAGATTGGGGTTGTATTTCTTCCACTCGCTTACTGCGGGAAGTACGCCAAGTGAGATAACCTCGTCGCGCATAGCCTGCAGATGCTTGTAGCTGGCCTCGATATCGGCCATCTCGGTAGCGGTACCCTTGACATCGGTGTAGTGAACGCCGGTAGCGTCAATGGTTGAAGGCATAGCCATCATCACGTTCTTGAACTGTGAGTTGTTCACGTAGCAGCCTGCGGGCCACTCGAACTTCTGACCGCCCATGGCAGCGCCGATCATCTCGATTGAAACGAAAGAGGGGCTCTGGAATGAAGAACGTCCGCGCAGCTCGATTATCTTGGCTCCGCCCTTGATGACATCCTGCTTCATCTGGGCCCACTGATCGTTAGTTAGAGCGGGAGTGCCGATGATGTCGGTCAGAGGCTTGCCGTCAATCTTTGCGGTTGATGCAAACACTGCCATCTGCTCACCATGACCACCGTATGTGCGGGCTGTGGTAACCTTGTCCTGAGCTATGCCGAAATGCTTGGCAAGTGCGCTCTGCAGACGTGTAGAGTCAAGAGCGGCCAGAGTGGTGATCTGTGAAGGTTTCAGACCTGAGTAAACCAGGGTTACCAGACCGGTGATATCGGCCGGGTTAAAGATGATGACGCAGTGCTTCAGATCGGGGCAGTAGGTCTTGATATCCTTACCCAGCTGCTCAGCTATCTTGGCGTTGCCAACCAGCAGATCCTCACGGGTCATACCGGCCTTACGGGGTGCGCCACCTGATGAAACCATGTACTTGGCATCCTTGAAAGCCTCCTCAACCTTGTCGGTGAAGGTGATGTTTACACCGGGGAATGAGCAGTGACGGAGTTCCTCAACCACACCCTCCAGACCGGGCAGATAAACATCATAAAGACAGATGTTTGATGACAGTCCCATCATTATGGCAGTCTGTGCCATGTTTGATCCGATCATGCCGGCTGCGCCGGAGATGACCAGTTTCTCTTTTGTCAAAAACTTCATAGCTTAAAGTATTTTAGTTCTGTGTTATTGTCTTGGAGTGCAAAAGTAATCAATTACTTTTTTGATTGGTATATAAATTCGGAAAACTTACACTATTTTCGCATTGGAAAAACAATAATGAATCTACATGGCTATCATAAAATCAGTAAGGGGTTTTACTCCAAAGATAGGTGATGACTGTTTCCTGGCTGACAATGCTGCAGTGATAGGCGACGTTGTCATAGGTGATGGATGCAGCATATGGTTCGGAACGGTTCTGCGCGGTGACGTAAACTCCATCCGTATAGGAAACGGAACCAACATTCAGGACGGAACAGTGATACACACGCTGTATCAGCGTTCAACCACCATAATAGGCGATAATGTGTCGGTAGGGCACAACGTGACAATCCACGGTGCAGAGATAAAGGACAATGCCCTGATAGGAATGGGTTCAGTGGTCCTGGATCATGCTGTTGTGGGCGAAGGTGCCATTGTTGCCGCCGGATCTGTAGTGCTCAGTAAAACCGTAATACCTCCAAACACCATTTGGGCCGGTGTTCCTGCCAAATATGTAAAGGACGTTGATCCGGAGCAGGCCAAAGAGATAAACCAGCGCATTGCACGTGATTACCACATGTATGCCGGTTGGTATAAAGAAGAGGATTAATCCAAGCCTATTTCGCCCAGGATGCGGTCTGAGGTGCCGCTGCTGCTGCGTACATAGTCACCTGCGGCGCGTCCAGCTTTCTTAAGCGCGGTAGGGTTACTTATGAATTTGTCTATAAGTATGCGCAGAGAGTAGGCATCGGTTATCTCGAACCCGCCCTTGAGTTGCTTGAGTTCCTGTGCCTCACGGAACCGCTGGTTGTTGGGGCCGAACAGCACAGGTATATCAAAAACGGCAGCTTCAAGGACATTGTGTATTCCAACTCCGAAACCTCCTCCTATATAGGCTATGTGACCGTATCGGTAGATTGATGACAGCATACCGAAACAGTCTATGATAAGCGTATCGTAGCCTTTGATGTTTTCAAGTGAAGCCTGTGACAGACGTATGTAGTCACGCCCTTTCAAACGGGCCTCTATTTCGGCCAGGTGTTCTTCATGAATCTCATGTGGAGCTATAATCAGTTTCCAGTCGGGCTTGGTCATGAAATAAGGTATGAACAGTTCCTCATCGGCCGGCCATGAGCTGCCTGCTATGAATGTGGGGTCGCCGTTCACGAACTTCTCTATGATGGGATAATTTTTAGATGCTGCAGCCACCTCTATTACACGGTCAGCGCGCGTGTCGCCTACAATTGAAACGTTTGATATACCTATGCTCCTGAGCAGGTCCTTTGAGTGGCGGTCCTGGACAAACAGGTGCTTGAAGTAAGTAAGGGCCTTGGCATATCCTTTTCCGTACCATTTGAAAAAGAGCTGGTTGTCACGGAAGATAGATGAAACGCTGAATATTTCTATGCCTTTTTTGTTCAGTCCTCTCAGGAAATTGGGCCAGAATTCGTATTTTATGAAAAATGCCTTCTCAATTTTTATTGTATTCAGGAATCTCCTTACGTTGTGAGGTGTGTCAAAAGGAATGTAACATACTATGTCGGCACCCTTATAGTCTTTGCGTACCTCGTAGCCTGATGGTGAGAAGAAAGTGAGCAGAATCCTGCACTCCGGATGCTTGTTGTGTATTCTCTCAATTAGAGGACGCCCCTGTTCAAACTCACCCAGTGACGATGCATGGAACCAGAGGTAGGTTGACTTACGGTCTGTCTGTTCCTCCAGAATGCTGAATATCTGCTTGTGCCCCCTAACCAGAAGGCGGGCTTTTTTATTGAATAGGGATGCTATTTTTATGCATCCTGCGAATATGTATATTCCTAAAGAGTAGATAATCATTTTGATGTCAGATGTCAAGAGAGAACCGATATGGCCTTACGGGCACGTTTCAAGGTCTCTTCACGTCCTATGAAATCTGTTATGCAGAAAATCTGCGGTCCCATGGCGGCTCCGACAAGTGTTACGCGCAGTGCGTTCATTACCTTGCCTGTTGCGTAACCTTTGGAAGCAATCCATTCCATTACTTTGGGCTCAAGCGTCTCTCCGTTCCAGTCAGGTTGTGACTCTAGGAAATCACATAGCTCAGCTGTTGTTGCAGGTGCCTCATCCTTCCACCATTTCTTGAGTGACTTTTCGTCAAATTCGGTTGGGGCCTGGAAAAGAAATTTGCAATTGTCCCAAAGTTCACCTATAAAGTTCACCCGGTTCTTTACCATACCCACAGCGGTTTCCACACGTTCAATGGGAGCTTTCACTCCGTGACTCTCAAGTATCGGGTTGAACAGTTCCGCAACCTCGCGGTCGCTCTTGAGCATTATGTATTCGTGGTTGAACCACACAAGTTTCTGATAGTTGAACCGTGCGCCTGCCTTGCTGCATTTTTCCAGATTGAAAAGATTAACCATTTCATCCATGGTCATAAGTTCACGGTCATCGCCCGGATTCCATCCAAGCAAGGCCAGGAAATTGATTACGGCTTCAGGCAGATAATCCTTCTCGCGGTAACCTGATGAAACCTCACCGGTCTTGGGGTCATGCCATTCCAACGGGAATACAGGGAATCCCAGACGGTCGCCGTCGCGTTTGCTAAGTTTGCCGTTGCCCTCAGGCTTGAGCAGCAGGGGCAGGTGTGCAAACTGAGGCATGGTATCCTCCCATCCGAAAGCCCTATAGAGAAGAACGTGCAGCGGAGCGGAAGGAAGCCACTCTTCGCCGCGTATCACATGGGACACTTCCATCAGATGGTCATCCACAATGTTTGCCAGATGATATGTAGGAAGCTGGTCGGCCGATTTGTACAGGACCTTGTCATCCAGAACGGATGAGTTTATGGTAACCTTGCCGCGGATGATATCATCAACCTCAACCTCCTGGTCAGGTTCTATAAGAAAACGCACCACATACTGGTTCCCGGAGTCAATGAGTGCTTTTACCTCATCAGCTGGAAGAGTAAGTGAATTCCGCATCTGGCCTCGGGTGGCTGCATCGTACTGGAAATTGGGTATCTCTGCACGTTTGGCTTCAAGTTCTGCAGGTGTGTCAAAAGCTATGTAAGCCTTGCCTGCCTCAAGCAGCTTATCCACATACTTCCTGTAAATATCCTTGCGCTCTGACTGGCGGTACGGTCCGTAGTTTCCTCCAAACGACACGCCCTCATCGAACTTGATTCCAAGCCACCGGAAAGCCTCAAGTATATATTCCTCGGCACCCGGAACGAAACGGTTGCTGTCAGTATCCTCAATTCTGAAAATAAGGTCGCCGCCGTGCTTGCGGGCAAAAAGGTAGTTATATAGTGCCGTGCGTACACCTCCAATGTGCAGTGGTCCTGTGGGACTGGGCGCAAAACGTACCCTTACGCGACGGCTGCCTGCATTCTCTGTCATCTCTTTTGTTTTAGCGCTGCAAAAGTAATCATTTTCTCACTAAAAAGCCTTATTTTTACAATCAACATAATAACAGCCCCTACACAATGAAAGACGACAGACGTTTCATTAAAAGCAATAAGAACCTGCTTATCATATTGTCAGTCATTTCCGTACTGCTTACGGTCTATTCCATGCCGGCCAACCGTCAGGAAAGGTATGAGTTCACTGTGGGAAAACCATGGACATATGATGTGCTTATAGCACCTTTTAACTTTTCAATTCAGAAAAGCGATGAAGTATGGCAGGCAGAGGCTGACAGCACAAAGGCTTCATTTGCACCTTATTTCAGCCGTAATGCCGGTGTAGGCGAGTCTGCATTGGCCGAGTTTGACCGTTTTTTTGCAGACAGCTTGAGCAAGTTGGTTTGGGAGGAGTCATACAAGGTGATTCGCCGCCGTATGGAGAAAGTGTACAGGGATGGAATAATCTCAACAAGTGATGAGGAGATTCTTTCGGGCAAGGAGCTGTTCCGTGTCTATGAGGGCAATACCTCTTCATTTGTCCAGACTGCAGGCATAAGAAGTGTACGTGACGCCTATCGTTATGTCACCGATGCCGACATCTATGTTTATGACCGTTACACTCTGCTGCAGCATAATCTGGACAACTATATCCGTCCCAATCTTTCTTATGATGCAACCCGTTCAGAATCGGATCTGGCGGCTCAGCTGAATGAGATCTCACATTATCGGGGCATGGTGGTTGAAGGCCAGAAGATAATAGATCAGGGTGAGATCGTGGATTCGGAAAAGAGCAGTATTATCAACTCTTATCTTGAAATAGTAAATGAGAAGAATTCTTCCAAACGCTTCCAGATGCTCACATGGACCGGACGTTCGGTTTTTGTGGTGCTCTGTTTCATTTTGCTGTTCGTATATATGACCCTATACAGGATAGACGATATTGAAAACCGTTCCATCCTCTATTTCCTGTTCGGTTCCGTTACACTGTTTACTGTGGGTGTGGGACTGTTCTGCCAGTACTCCAACTGGAGCATTTTCCTGTTCCCCTGCTCAATGCTGGCCATTATGTTGCGTATATTCCTTGATTCCCGCACGGCATTCACCGGATATATGGTGTTTGTACTATGCACATCGCTATTGGTCTCCATGCCATACGAGTATGTGCTGCTCCAGTTCATGGCGGGATTGACCGGAATATATACACTTAAGGAACTGTCCCAAAGGTCGCAGATTCTACATACCTGTCTGTTGATATTTCTTTCATACAGCCTTGTCTGGGGTGCGCTGCAGATGACCCAACTGGAGAATATCCGTGACATCAACCCGTGGATTTTCCTCTATTTCGCCATCAACTGCATAATCATACTGCTTGTATATCCGTTGCTGTTCGTTATAGAGAAACTGTTCGGGTTCACATCGAATGTGACACTGATAGAACTGTCCAATATCAACAACCCGCTGTTACGTGAACTGGCGGAAAAGGCACCGGGTACTTTCCAGCACTCCATGCAGGTTTCCACGCTTGCCGCCGAGGCAGCCACACGCATCAAAGCCAATCCTCAGCTTGTACGTACTGCCGCTCTCTATCATGACATAGGCAAGATGGAGAATGCCCCGTTCTTTACCGAAAACCAGAACGGCGTAAATCCCCATGACAAGCTTACCCCACAGGAGAGTGCCCGCATAATTACAGGTCATATTGAGAAAGGCCTGGAACTGGCCGACAAGTTCGGTTTGCCGGAATCAATACGAGGATTCATAGCATCGCATCACGGAAAGGGGGTGGCGCGTTATTTCTATATCAAATATACACAGGCGCATCCTGATGAGGAACCTGATTCCAATGATTTCAGTTATCCCGGCCCTAATCCGTATTCAAAGGAGACGGCTCTGCTTATGATGGCCGATGCCGTGGAGGCTGCGTCACGCAGTCTGAATGAATATACTGAAGAGAGTATAGGCGGACTTGTTGACAAGATAGTGGATACACAGGTTCAGGAGGGTTATTTCAAAGACTGCCCCATAAGCTGGCAGGAGATAGGCAGGGTAAAGGAGACTTTTAAGGAAAAGCTCCGCACTATGTACCATACCCGGATAAGTTACCCTGAATCTACTGTGGGTCTGCGTCAAAATAGAGAGTGATCCCGTTGAAGTCGTGGTTGTCGGATAAGAACGAGGTGGCTTTGTTAAGCATGGAACGGCTTTTATCCACTGTCAGCTCAAGCGGTATCTTGATTATGATTCGTCGTATGAAAAGATACTGAACTTTTGATACCGGAGGCGAATCGGGACCCAAAACCCTGCTATAACCAAACAGGTCAGCAAGCCTGTCGCGTATGGCCTCAGAAGCCTTTACTACCTTATCCGCATCACGGCCTTTAATTATTGCCGTAACAATGCGTGAGTAGGGCGGGTATCCGAATGCGTTGCGTTCTTCCATCTGGTTATGGTAGAAACCGGTATAGTCATTGTTACGTACCATATCAATAACCGGCGCATCAGGTTGGCGTGTCTGAATGATTACCTTTCCCTGCTCTCCTTTCCTTCCGGCCCTGCCTGCTACCTGTGCCATAAGTTGGAATGCTCTCTCAGTAGCCCTGAAATCGGGGTAACTCATAATGGAATCAGCCTGAAGTATTCCCACTATGCCTACATTGTCAAAATCCAGCCCTTTTGACACCATTTGTGTTCCTATGAGTATGTCTGTACTGCGCTCCTGGAAGTTTTCCAATATGCTTTCGTATCCGCTTTTGGCAGAATCCAGATCCAGACGCGCTATACGTGCCTGAGGGAACAGAGCCGCAGCCTCTTCTTCAATCCGTTCAGTCCCGAAACCTATGTTACGCAGTTTTTTTCCTACGCATTCAGGGCAGACTGCAGGTACATGATAGTTGCGTCCGCAGTAATGGCAGGTTGCAGTGTTGCCGTTCTTATGGAAAGTGAGGCTGACGTCACAACAGTCACATTTCTGAACCCATCCGCAATCGGGACACTCCACAGTACCTGCATATCCGCGGCGGTTATGGAACAGAATGACCTGGCGCTTTTTGTCTAAAGCCATGCTGATGTTTTCAATAAGTTGCGGTGAGAACAGGCCGTTCATATACTTTCTTCGACGCAGGTCGGCTGTATCTACTATATTGATTTGCGGCAATTGCATACCCATGTAACGTTCCGTGACGGTTACAAGTCCGTATTTGCCCGAAAGGGCGTTTGCGTAGCTTTCAAGGGCTGGTGTAGCGCTTCCAAGCAGTGTTTTGGCTCCGCATATGGATGCAAGCATGATTGCGGTGTTGCGGCCGTGATAGCGTGGGGCAGGGTCCTCTTGTTTGAAACTTGGCTCGTGCTCTTCATCCACTATTACCAGTCCCAGGTTCCTGAAGGGCAGCATCACGGCAGAACGCGCCCCAAGAACAAGCTTGTAAGGATTGTCTCCTGTTTGCCTGTTCCAGACCTCCACCCGGATGTTGTCGGAACAGCGCGAGTGATATACACACATGTCGTTTCCGAACACTCTTTGCAGCCTATGTTCCATCTGGGTTGTAAGAGCTATTTCAGGTAGCAGATAAAGAACCTGCTTTCCTAGTCTTATCTGCTCTTGTATAAGTTGAATGTATATTTCGGTCTTGCCGCATGACGTCACTCCATGAAGCAGGCAGACTTTTTTGGAAAGGAATGTCTTTTGGATGCTTTCCAGAGCCTTTTGCTGGGCAGGACTCAGCGTTGACGGTTGGCAAACCCTGCCTTTGAACTCCGGCAGGCGTCCTGTCTCCACTTCATATGTCTCTATATAGCCGTTTTCTTCCAGAGTTCTGAATGCCGATGCGGATTTACAGAAATCCGTCATAGCCCTTTTGGTAACAGGTCTGGTCTGAGTTCCGTACTCCTTGATTCCCGATAACTCCAGGAACCGCCCGAACAACTCCTGCTGTCTGACTGCTGTCTTCCCGAATGAAGGCATCTCTTGGGATAATATATGTTCGCTCAGGTTCTTTCCAAGCCTCACGAAAGTACAGAATTTAGGTTTATACATGTGTTCAGTCGCGCTGCTATCAGGACGGAGTCCTGCCGGAAGCGCCGCTTTCATAACATCGCCGGGCGAACAGATACAGTACTCCCACATCCATTGCATAAGCCGTAACTGGTGGGGCAGGACCGAAGGTCCGTTATCATCAAGTATGCCGATGATGTCTCTTATTGTATGTTGTGCAGAGTGGTTTTCATGGATTCCCATTACCAAACCGGTCAGGCGTCGGCCCTTGCCGAACGGAACATAAACCCTTGTTCCTGGTAACACGGTATGTTCAAGAGTGGCAGGTACACGGTATGTGAACAGTTGGTTCAACGGTACCGGAAGTATTATGTCGGCATATAGTTCCATTGGAACCGCTAAGGTACAAAAAAAGACCGGCTCCAGCAGGAAACCGGTCTTTTAACAGAGTATTTTTGTTTATCAGAATGTCCAGGTCAGGATGAACTGGAGGGTGCTGGCCTTTAATGCTTCGCTACCAGCTGCTACTGCATCTTTGTAATTACCCTCTGTGGCATTCTCATAGAGATTGTATGATCCTTCCTGTGACAGGGGAATGTTGTAGTTAACAGCAGCCTGGATATGGTTTATGAGTTTTACTCCGGCACCTACATTGATACTCCATGTATACTGGTTCAGAATATATTCCTTTACGTCTTTTCCGGACCCATTTTCTTTGGAAACCTCTATGGATTTGCTCAGGTCACCCAACTTATAGTCAAACTGCGGACCTGCTTGTGCAAAAATACCTAGTGCGTTGCCCAATCCAAATGTATATTTCAGATATACGGGAACAGAAAGGGACTGGTTCATCATTTCTTTACCTTCTACCAGTTCCATTCCTTTTTGTGAATACAGCAAAGATGCGTCGATGCCTAATCCTATGATAGGAATCTGAACTTCTGCCATGGGACCGACAAAAAATCCTGTATAACTGCTCTTATCAAGAGCGGAGTTCTCGTTGACGGCCGTAATGTCATTGTTCACAAGGTTCACACCACCACGCAGACCCCAGCTGAACTGGGCAGATGCGGGAATGAAAGAGAGCAGTGCAAGACTGCATACAACAAATGCTTTTTTCATAACGATATAGCTTTATAAATGAATAATCCTAGAATCTCCAGCCAAGTACAAACTGTATGGTCTTGTAATGGCCTATCTGGTCGCCCATCTTGTTGAAGTCGTCAAAGTTGTCACCTACCACTTCCCATGGCACATTGAAGTTGAGCATAAGTTCAAGCTTGTCAAACAGCCTCACGCCGGCACCAAGATTGGCTGTGGTGACAACCTTGCTGCTTTCTATCTCCTTGCCGTCTTCAATGAATGTCTGGACATCGCCCAGGTTGATATTCCACTGAGGACCGAATTGTCCTATAACCTTGACGTTCTTAAGACCGAACTTGAGTCTGAGTGAAAGAGGTATCTCAAGGAATTCCTGCTTGTAGGACTCGTTCTGAACCTTGAATTTAGTCTGTTGGTACATGAGTCCCAAATCCAGTCCCAGAAGATGCTCTGCCTCAATTGTAAGGGCCGGACCTACAAAGAAACCGCTGTAGCTGTCCTCATTCTGGACGCTCTCGGTTGTTATCATGGTGATGTCATTGTTTACCAGTGACAGACCACCGCGAAGATTGAACCTGGTCTCAGCATTTGCATTTATGAGCAGTGCCATAAATGCAAGAGACAGGATAATTCTTGTTCTTTTCATTATTTGCGGGTATTTAGGTTGTTGGCAGCAAAGTTAACACTTTTTAAACAAAATCATCAGGCCTGCCGATTTTTTTTGGCAAACCTGATGTTTTTAACGCGTATATGTAACTGTTGTTCAGCGATGAACCGAGAGTCTTTCACCGCTTGATGCCGACTGGCGGGGGGACTTAGGGGCTTTCTCCTTTTTATCTTTTGGATCCTTAGGCTCTTTTGCGCTTTTTTCTTTTTGTGCTGTGGCCTTGGTTTCAGCCTTGTCCTGAATCTCAGTCTCTCCGGTTTCACTCCATAGTCCGTTCTGGAAATCTATGAGTTGCTTTTCTATGCGTGCCCTCTCGGCCTGGAGTGCTGAATCGGTTTCGCAGTATTCTGACAGCGGCTGGTTGCGCAGGTTTGATGTCTTGTAAATCTCACCCTCATACTGGCGCATCACAAAATAGTCATCCAGTGACATGTTCGTGGTATTGTTGTAGCTGCTGGTCATAACCTGTGTCTGTCCCAGATAGGGGCTTATCTCGTCATAGTTGAGCCAGAACATGGGGTATGCCGTTGGCTTGTCTCCGTAGCCGCCTTGCATTAGCACAGGGCAGATGGCCGTCACCTTGGTCTGGTAATTGGACAGCTTGTCCAGATAATTGCTCTCCTTGATATAATACTTGCCTATGTCACGACTTGGAATATCTATAGTGTACTTGCCGTTCTCATCTTTTTTGTAGTCGATATAAAACTTGTCAAGCATGCTTTCCAGATCAAGCTCATTGTCCGGGGTGAACAGTTCATTGCCGTCCAGACGATACTCATATGCCTTTATCTTTCCGTCCAGGATAAGGTTCAGTACCAGTGTGAAAAAGTTTACACGGTCACCTAAAGGCTCCTCAGGGTAGTAAAGTGCTGCGTTTTTCTCTTTCTTGAGATCCAGTTCGCGGTATATGTCACGTCTCCAGGTAAGCTCTGTAGGCATAGCTGTCTGTGCTGTATATTGTGAGCGGGCGCGATCTGTCAGAGTCACTGCAGTGGGGCTCTTTTCAGCCTCCTTCTGTGCCTGCTGTTCCTGCAGGCGGCGTGTGGGCTGTGCATTCATACCCACCATGGCTGTCATGAAAAGAAATAGTGTTACTAACTTTTTCATATTGTCATAACTTTTCAATTCTCAATTTTCAATTCTCAATTCTCAATTGATTATAACCTCAAGGGCTGTGTTAAGCTGGCGCTCTATGCCATCGGGACCAATGGCCTTGACGCGCTGGATATAGAAACGTTTTCCGCGTCCCAGTTGGTCAAAGACCCTTTTCTGACGGTTTGAGAACCGTGTTCCGTCGGATATCTCAGGGACGGCGTTACCGCTGTTGTCAAAGAATGTGGTCTCAAAACTGAGCACACGGAATCCTATGTTAAGCAGACCGTCATCGATAGCGGCCACTATGCCGTCGGCAGCCTGCAGGTTCTTCTTTGAAATGGGTGTACCGCCTCCACGGTAACGCTGTGTATTGCCATTCTCATCCTTGTATTCTATGAACGGAGTGGGATCCGGTAACTGGCGGACCCGGAAAGTATATTCACCCATGCTCTGCTGGCGTCCCTCCTGATTAGCAGTAACAGCTATTACCACATCCTGGCCTACGCTTGTGGGCTTGCAGATGAATCCGTTGCCACTGCGGGTCAGAGAGCCTCCACCGTTCTTGAGTCGGGCAGAAATCATGTTGCTTGGCACGCCGGGAACAGAAATGCTGATAGGGTTGTCATATCCTGCGTAGAGCACGTTCATCATCGTGGCAGATACGGTTGCAAGCGGCGAAACCACAGAATAGTTCTGCATGAAATTGCGGCGAATCACACCGTTGCCGGAGTTCAGTTCCATATAGCCGGACAGGGTATAGTCACCTGTTCTGGTAGCGGGCACCTCATACCAACCATCCTCCGAGTCAATCTTCTTGCCGTCAATATAGATGGCAGGACGTGCGGTAGAGTCAACGGCGGCCATGATGATGCGGGCCTTGAAACTGTTGCCTTGTACCACATTCTGTGATGTGGGTATAACGTATGCGTTTATGGCGTTTACGCGCAGGTCACCTATGTCAATGTTGTTTACGAGAGTGTGCAGCACCTCGCCTTCTGCGTACCGAACATCATTCTGCAGTTTGGTAAGCATGGTGATGGCTGCTGCCACAGGCATGTTCTCATAGTTGTACTCCTGCCAGTTTTTGCCTAATGAACCGATATTGACAGGAACCTCAGTACTGAAGTTGTTGGTTATGATATCCCTTTGGGTTGGGTCATTGACCATTTCCAGTATCCTTTCACGATAGTTGTTGATGGCTTCAAACAATGCTCCGCCCTTGCCTCGTGTGGGATGAAGCATAACCTGTGTGGCAGCCTCCAGGTCTTCCCTGTTGTGGATGTTGTCCACGTCGGCATCCTTACCGTCAGCTTCAACTGCAATGAGCCTCTTAAGCTCATCGGCAAAGTTGAAAAGCGAGTCGGATATCTGCTTTACATAGAGAGCCTTGGCGTACCATTCACCCACCTTCTCGTGGTTCATGGAGTCTGCTGCTGCAAACTCACGGTATGCGGCTTCATTCTGCAAAGTGGCGTTGGCGGTGCTTTTTGACAAGCTCTCCTCCACTATTGTGAAACCGTTCAGCACATCTGAAGATATGTTCATGGCAAGCATCGCCAGAAGGACGATGTACATGAGGTTGATCATCTTCTGACGCGCTGATGGCGGTCTTTCATTCGTTTTCTTCCTGCTCATAGAATTTTACTTGGTTCCCATCTGGGAATTCACCTTCATTGCCTCAACCATGCGTGCATATACGCGGTTCAGTTCCTCTATCTGCTCCACCATCTGGCGGGTCTGCTCGTTCACCTTGTCCAGATTCTCCATCTGAGTACTTGCCGATTTCAGGTGCATCTGGTAGAAAGTGTTTATGCTTATGAGGTTGCGTGAAAGCTGTTCTATCTCCTCTGAACTCTGCTCCATGCGTTCTGAGTGGCGGCACATCTGCTCCATCTTGAGCGTCAGGTCATGCACGCGTGCAATGTAATCCTGGGTAATGTTCTCCACACCTTCTACATTAAGAGTGCTTCCGTCAGCACTTGCGGGAGCGGTTGTGACAGGTGCCTGCAGGGGCTGTTGCGGAACGGTCTGGACAGACGGTCCGGCTGCACTGCCGTTTATGATTATGTTGCCGCGCAGACGTGGAGCGTCATAGTCTTCATCATCCTCTTCATGACTGGGGATGTATGGTCTCTCGAATCCGGAGATGAAAAACACCAGCACCTCGGTACCCATACCGATGAAAAGCATAAGATTGGCACCTTTAATGTGGGTTAGTTTGAAGAGTGCACCCAGTATTACCACAGCGGCACCCCAGCTGTAGAGATAATTCAGCAGGATCCTGCCCTTGGGCGAATCCAGATAGTCCTGTATTCTGGTCAGAAGACCTTTCTTTTCTATATTTTCCATATCAGTGTTTGTTTCATTATTTTTTACGCGCCTTTGTGCTTCCGGCAGTACCGACCTGTGTGCGTACGCAGCGGAAACCTATGTATGAGCGCTGTTCGTTCTGGTACTCGTATGTACGCCATGATGACTCGATGAATTTTTCAGGATCTTTCCATGAGCCGCCGCGTACAGCCTTACGCTTCATGTAATACGGATCCTCTACGGCTGCATTGTAGTACAGTTCTGGGTTCATGTCGTTCATCTGGAGAATGCCCGCCTCGGTGTAGGTGGTCGATGTCCATTCGGCAACATTTCCGGCCATATCGTACAATCCGTTTGAATTGGGTTTGTATGAGCCTACACGTGTGGTAATGAGGCTTCCGTCCTTGGTGTAGTTGCCGCGTTCCGGCTTGAAGTTGGCATAGTAGCAACCTTCATCGTCCTTGGATCCGGTTGTCTTCCACGGAAAGAGGCTGTTCTCGCGTCCGCGAGCCGCAAACTCCCATTCTGCCTCGGTGGGCAGGCGGTAGCGCTGTATGTACTTGGCCTGTGCGCCCAATCCGGCCAGCAGGTATTCTGTACGCCATGCACAGAAAGCATTGGCCTGCTCCCAACTGACACCTACTACAGGATAATCATTATAGTTGGGATGATTGAAGTAAAGACGCATATAGGTCTCGTTATTGGCATTCGGGAAATCGTTTACCCAGCATGTGGTATCCGGGAAAATGTTTACTATGTAGGTGTTTACAAAATCATAGAGACTTGTCAGTTCCCTGTTAAGGGTCTTGCGTACTATCTGGCCGTTCTCATCAATGTACGCGGTATCCTTTGATATGGTCACTTTTTCCCTTGAGACCTCCTGGTCGGTGTTCCTGCTACGGTCGCTGGGATCAAGCTGGTTCTTGCGTAAGGCAGCCTGGGTATAGTCAAACAGCTCATAACGGTAGTTGAGTTGTTTTATGTCCAAAGTCAGCTGCCCGGTAATGGGATGACGGTAATATAGACTCTCTATTGCCCTCTGCTGATCTTCGTTTGGTTTTTTCCAGGGAATAGGCTTGCTCCAGTTAAGGTGTGGCGTGACAGGTTCGCCGTATTTGTCTTCTGTAATCATGAAAGATTCGTCTCCGCCGTATGCGGGATCGGCAAGCCTGGTACGTATGATGGAGTCGCGCACCCATTCCACAAACTGGCGGTACTTGGCGTTTGACACCTCTTTCTCATCCATCCAGAATGACTCTACCGATATCTCTTTGTTGGGAGTGTTTGATCCCCAAAGGCTGTCGTTTCCTTCTTCGCCGATCTTGAGGGAACCTCTCTTGACAAGTACCATGCCGTAAGGCACCGGTTCGCGCAGCGCCGTCTTGGAAGAACCGGTTACCTCGCCTCCGTTGGTACCTGCATAGCCGCTGCTGGTGCAGGACTGTGTCAGTGCCATAAAGGCTGCCAGACCGGTCAGAACAATGTTTCTTAATTTCATTGTATGTCAGTTATAAATACCTTACACTTTTATGTGCGTTCTTTCCTTTCTTAAAGAAATCCACATCGGTTTGCCAGCTTACCATCAGGTCGTGGCTACCGTTAAGCGCACCCAACCCGTTCGTATAGAACTCGTATGCATAACCAATGAGAACGTCCATCACTTTGCCTCCAATCATGGCGGTGAACGATGTTCCCGGACTGTAGGTGGTTCCTATATACAACAGGGTTGAGTCAAACTGATAAGAACATCTTACTGAAAGATCCACCCTGTAGAAGTCCAGGTCGCTCTCTACCAGAAAGCATGGCTGTACCTGTAATAACGGATTTCTGAGTCCTATATTGCATCCGCCGGTCAAATATAGGGTAGGTTTGATGTCCATAACCGCTGTTTTTCCTTCAGTCTTGCCGAATTCCACATGCGGGAAATTAATGTGCTGAGCCGATGCGCCCATCCACCATTCGCCCCTTACATACAGTATTCCGACGCCCAGGTCACCCGTTGTGCCTCGCTCCTGTCCGGAAGGGAATGCCGGGTCATTCTGAGTCTCGGCCTTAAGTTTTCCTCCGTTGAATTCCTGTGACATGACACCTCCTTGCAAACCTACGTTCATCCATCCTTTGCCTATACCTATTTTATATGCATAGTCAAGAAGCAGGCGACGGTTGGTGAACAGGCCTATTGTCTCGTTGAACAAGCCCACACCTACGGAGTTGCGCAGCCTGCCGAACGGGATGGCTGTGTTGGCCCCTATGTACATGGAAACCGGAGCATTGGTGTAGCCGACCATTTGCATGGCAATGGATCCTGTCACGTTCAGGCGGTTGTCGCGGTTCATTGCCGCAGGATTATAGAAATTTTCCACTTCACGGAAATGGGTAAAGTGTGCATCACTCTGTGCCTGTACCTTCAAAATAAAGGCAAGACAGAGTGACACGGAAACTGAAACAAGTCGTTTCATCATGTTCATCAACCTAAATAACGGCAAAAAAAGCCCATTATTTTTGTGCTTGTTGAAAAAATGTCTAATTTTGCGCCGCTTATTCCCAAAGAAAAGTCAGAACTAAATAAAAATAAAGAACTTAAAATGATTATTGTTCCCGTTAAGGAGGGTGAGAACATAGAGCGCGCCCTCAAGAAATTCAAGAGAAAGTATGAAAAGACAGGCGTGGTCAAGGAACTTCGTCGTCGTCAGCAGTTTGACAAGCCGTCAGAACTCAAGCGTCTTAAGATGGAGCACGCCATTTACGTGCAGAAACTGCAGCAGGCTGAGGAATAAAAATATTCCGTAGTACTTGCTTTTTGTTTTTTTCTTTCATATATTCGTCACTGAATCCGTTCAGCGACGAATTTTGTTATGTATATAGACCAGTTCGCGGATTATCTCAGGTTAGAGCGGAACTATTCGCCCAGGACCGTAGCCAGTTACCACAGAGACCTTGTCCTTTTCCGGGACTTTCTCAAGGAGACTGACCCTGAACTGGATATGCTTTCTGCCGATAGGGATGTAGTACGTCTTTGGGTTGTGGATATGATGGACAAGGGAGAGAAATCCACCACCGTAAACCGCAAGCTGAGCACCCTGCGTTCCTTCTACAGGTTCCTTCGCATAAAGGGCGTCACAGACCACTCGCCCGTTCAGGGCGTCAAGGGTCCCAAGAACAAAAAACCACTGCCGCAATTTGTCAAGGAGGCCGATATGGACAAACTCCTGGATGATAAGGATCTGGATCTGGGCGAGGGTTTCATAGGGGTCAGGAACAGGACGGTGATAGCCGCTTTTTATGAGACAGGAATGCGTATGGCGGAGCTGATAGGCTTGGATGACAGGGACATAGACTTTGCCTCGCGTACTATCAAGGTTACCGGTAAACGTGACAAGCAGCGTTTCATACCGTTCGGTGATGACCTGGAACGCCGTCTTAAGGAATACCTTGATGCCAGGACAGCTGAGTTTGGCGAGACTCACGGGGCTTTCTTCCTGAGCCGGAAAGGCGACCGAATACCGCGTCATCAGGTTTATCTGCTTGTTAAAGATGCTTTGGGCAAGGTTTCGGACGTGTCAAAAAAGAGCCCTCATGTACTGCGTCACACTTTTGCCACCTCCATGCTCAATCATGATGCCGAGCTTGGAGCCGTAAAGGAGCTTCTTGGCCATAACAGTCTGCAGACCACACAGATCTATGTGCATACCACGTTCCAGGAACTGAAGGAAATATATAAACAGGCTCATCCCAGGGCCTAAAACCAAAAGACTATGGAAACTAAGATTAGGGCGTTGCATTTTAATGCAACAGAACAGCTTCAGGCGTTCATTGAGAAGAAATGTGCCAAACTGGAAAGAGTGCACGAGTTGATTCAGAAGGTAGAGGTTACTCTTAAAGTAGTCAAACCGGAGACCGCCTTGAACAAGGAGGCCAGCATCAGCGTGACTATTCCTAACGGAGAGTTCTTTGCCGACAAGACATGTGACACTTTCGAAGAAGCGGTTGACGGTTGCCTTGACGCAATAACCAGACAACTCAAAAAAAACAAGGAAAAACTGCGTGAGAAGTAAAAAAAACGCCACATTTCTTTGTTCAGAAAGAAATTTGAGATATCTTTGCACCCGCTCTTCGCTTTAGGCCGAGGAGCGGGTTCTTTGAAACTATGCCGCTATGGCTCAATGGTAGAGCAACGCACTTGTAATGCGTAGGTTGTTGGTTCGATTCCGACTAGCGGCTCTGAGGGGTGAATTCCAGAGTGGCCAAATGGGGCAGACTGTAAATCTGCTGTCTCTCGACTTCGGTGGTTCGAATCCATCTTCACCCACAAGGCAGGACATGACGATGCCGGGTAACCGGTGCCTGCGGTTCTTCCGTGAAACCACCTTATTATATTATAAGGAAGGTCTGGGAGCGCAATCGTGACAAACCAAAGTTGCGGGAATAGCTCAGTTGATAGAGCATTAGCCTGCCAAGCTGAGGGTCGCGGGTTTGAGTCCCGTTTCCCGCTCCTGATTTGTCGCTGTTATAGCTCAGCTGGTAGAGCGCATCCTTGGTAAGGATGAGGTCCCCGGTTCAAATCCGGGTAACAGCTCTGAATTAAATGAGGATAGGAGGAGACCGCCCTGGCGGGAGCCTTTTTGTAGTTGAACATCAAGTTTATAATCAATAAAATAGCTTTAAATTATGGCAAAAGAGACATTTGTGCGCACCAAACCGCACGTAAACATTGGAACCATCGGTCACGTTGACCACGGTAAGACTACCCTGACCGCTGCTATCACCAAGGTATTGGCTGAGAGAGTATCAGGTAACGCTGACAAGATCAAGTCATTCGACCAGATCGATAATGCTCCCGAGGAGAAGGAGCGTGGTATAACCATCAACACCGCTCACGTTGAGTACGAGACTGAAGCTCGTCACTATGCACACGTTGACTGCCCGGGTCACGCTGACTATGTAAAGAACATGGTTACCGGTGCTGCCCAGATGGATGGTGCTATCGTTGTGGTTGCTGCTACTGATGGTCCGATGCCTCAGACCCGTGAGCACATCCTGCTTGCCCGTCAGGTGAACGTTCCTAAGCTGGTTGTATTCCTGAACAAGTGCGATTCTCCCGATGTTGACTCAGAGATGATTGACCTGGTTGAGATGGAGATGCGTGAGCTTCTGGATGCTTATGAGTTCGATGGTGACAATACTCCTATCATCCGTGGTTCTGCCCTTGGTGCCCTGAACGGCGTTAAGGAGTGGGAGGATAAGGTTATGGAGCTGATGGATGCCGTTGATAATTGGATTCCTCTGCCTCCGCGTGCTGTTGACCAGCCGTTCCTTATGCCTGTTGAGGACGTGTTCTCAATCACTGGCCGTGGTACAGTTGCTACCGGTCGTATCGAGACTGGTGTCGTTAAGGTAGGTGACAAGGTTGAGATCCTTGGTCTTGGTGAGGAGAAAGAGACAACCGTTACCGGTGTTGAGATGTTCCGTAAGCTTCTTGAGCAGGGCGAGGCTGGTGATAACGTAGGTCTGCTGCTCCGTGGTATTGAGAAGACTGAGATCAAGCGCGGTATGGTTCTCTGCCATCCGGGTCAGATCAAGCCTCACACCACTTTCAAGTCTTCTATCTATGTACTGACTCATAAGGAGGGT